>JAEEGH010001413.1_pt1 | contig 69573 bp, 74 predicted proteins | sample 9134181 | NCBI WGS metagenome assembly JAEEGH01 (sample SAMN16246544, study PRJNA631951) | gut metagenome | biome: gut microbiome; feature: rumen; material: DP-attached | host: Bos | place: Iran: Karaj | collected 2018-10
CTTTATATCTAGCAGATATTGCAGAGAAGGTATATCTAATCCATAGACGTGATGAGTTTAGAGGAGAAGATGCCAATGTTAAAGCATTAAAGGCAAGAGGAAATGTTGAATTTGTATTAAATAGCCAAGTTATAAAGTTAAATGCACAAAAGCGCTTAGAGAGCATTGATGTGCAAAACAAAAATGGCGAAATTAGAAATATTGAAGTAAATGGTTTATTCGTAGCTGTAGGAAGAATCCCAGAAAACCAAAACTTCGCAAAGGTAGTTAATTTAGATAGTGCTGGCTACATTATTGCAGGTGAGGATTGTGTAACAAACGCAAAGGGAATCTTCGTAGCTGGGGATAATAGAGTAAAAAACGTAAGGCAATTAGTAACGGCAACTGCCGACGGAGCCGTAGCGGTATCAGAAGCGGTGAAGTATATTAATAGCTTAGCATAATAAACTCCTTTCACATTTTTTATAAAGTAAGAGGCGATGTGTCGCCTCTTTACTTTATGTAATCTTCTAATAATCCCGCTAAATTCTCCTGGTACTCAGCCTCTTCTTTCTGAACCTGAGCCCTATATTTTATAAGATCCTCATAAGGAATAATTCTTGATGATAAGAATTCTAAATTATCTACAGCTTTTTGTGTCTTTAGAGTAACTTGCTCGTATTGTGGACCAACGCATAAAATCTCAAGCGCCTTTTTAGAATCGATAAGCCCTGATGTTAATATTCCCCAAGTATCGTATATGGTATCGTTTGCTATAGGACCAATAATAACGTCATAATCGCTTAAATAATCTCCTTTAAAGTTTCTATTTGAAAATATATAATCGAACCATTCTTTGTCCCTTTTAAAGCGTTTAATCTTAAGATTAGTCTCATCTAATTCATAAGAATTGAAATATGTGCTTTCTGTTTTTCGTTTCTTTGCCCACTTTTCAGAAAAGTCCTTATTTGATGAAGTGTAGAAGCCTTGACCAAAGTCTGCGTTTGATCTACCAATCTTAATATCCGGATTTTTTATTTCAGAAAAACCAACATGATATAAAAGCATAATTACTCCTTAGTATTTCTATTATACCAAATCGTATGTATAATAGTTTTAGTATGGCAAAAGATGTATTAGAAACAAAAAGATTAATATTAAGACATTGGAAAGGAGAAGATGCGGAAAGTTTATATAAATACGCATCTAACCCTGATATTGGCCCAATTGCAGGTTGGCCAGTACATCAATCTATTCAAGATAGTATAGGTGTAATCAAAAATGTTTTCGCTAAGCCATATACATATTCTGTAGTTTTAAAAGAAACAAATGAGCCAATTGGATGTATTAATTTGATGATAGGCAAAGAGAGTAATTTAAAATTGCCAGATAATGAAGGCGAGATTGGATATTGGATAGGTGTTCCATATTGGGGACAAGGATTAATCCCAGAAGCTGCAAAAGAAATAATTAGATTTGCATTTGAAGTATTAAAACTTCAAAAGCTTTGGTGCGGCTATTTTGTTGGTAATGATAAATCTAAGCGCGTTTCAGAGAAGTGTGGATTTAGATTTGCTGAAACAAAGAAAGATGTTTCATGTGCTATTCAAGGGTTATTGAGAGATGAACATATAACTTCGTTATCATATGCGGAGTGGAGTGCTATTAAATAAGATATTTAATTTTTGTCTCAATAGTGCTAATATATAGACGTTGAGGTGTTTAAAATGTTTAATAAATCAGATATATCAAGAAATGAGTTTCAATTATTTGGTTCACAAGCAAAACAAGGATACGATTGGTGGTGGCATTCTTTTACTGCCATTAATAAAAAGACAGGGAAAGAGAAGCCTTTCTATATCGAATTTTTCTTCTGTAATCCAGCACTGGCTCAAGATGAACCTGTTTATGGTCAATTAAAAGAAAACAAAGAAAAGGGCATTAAGCCATCATATTTAATGGTTAATGTTGGTTCTTGGGGTAAAGATAAAAAGCAATTACATCGCTTCTTTGCATATAAAGATGTAGAGTTACAAGGCAAGAAACCATTCTCTGTTAAAGCAGCGGATTGCTATCTAGACGAAGTATCAACAAAAGGTTCAGTAAAAGTTACAAAAGAAGATTCAATTAATCATCCGGAATATATGTCAGATGCAGGAGAGATTTCTTGGGATCTAAAGATTGAAAAGAATGTTGCTTTTAATGTTGGATATGGTGCATCTAAATTATTTAGACAAATGCAGCTATTTGAAATGTTCTGGCACGCTGAAGGTATGAAGTCATACTACGAAGGAACTATCATACAAGATGGCGAAGAATACATCGTATCTAAAGACACATCTTATGGCTATGCAGATAAGAACTGGGGAAAAGATTTCACATCTCCTTGGGTTTGGCTATCTTCAAACAATTTAGTTTCGAAAATTACTGGCAAAAAGCTTGAAAACTCTGTATTTGATGTAGGCGGTGGCAGACCAAAGATTGGACCGATTGCTTTAAATAGAAAACTACTATCAGCATTCTTCTATGAAGGAAAGTGCTATGAATTTAATTTCTCAAAATTCTGGACATTTACTCGAACAAAGTTCGAAGGGAAGGAGAGCGAAGATAAAATCATATGGCATGTAGAACAAAAGACTGTATTTAACAAAGTCATCGTAGATATTGAATGCAAAAAGGAAGATATGCTTTTAATTAACTACGAAGCGCCTAATGGTCTAAAGCGTCATAATAGATTATGGAATGGAGGAAACGGTGAAGGCGTTGTTAAGTTATTCCATATGGGAAAACTTGTAGATGAATTCGAATGTAAAAATGTAGGCTGCGAATACGGAGAATTTACAGAATAAGCATCTTAAAAAATATAATTATCTATGCTAAAATAGAAATGTTCTAAATATTGTATGGGGGAACTAAACATGAAAAATATGAGAATTCCAATATTGAGCGCAATTTGTGTTGCTATATTTGGCTTAATATTTGGATCAATTTTTGATTATCAATTATCAACAGCAATTGCATCTCCAACTAACGGCTTTGGTCTATTTATTTCAGTAATAGCACCAACTATTGGTTTTTGCGGATTAGCATTCGTTGGCGGTGGATTTTTCGCTATATCATTCAAACAAGATAAAATGTGGGTTAAGATTCTATTTATAGCTTTAGCTGTATTAGGTCTTGGTATAGGTACATATTTTGCTGGTAAAGAATTCTTTGGTGTAAATGGATTCTACGAAAAGGCTCCAAATATCGTTGGATATTTAATTTCGTTTGTATGCGCAACAGGCGCTGAAGTTGGCGGTTATTTCGTATTTAAAGATTGCAAGAACAAATACGCTTGGGTTTCATTCGCTTGTGTATATATCGTTCTAATTTTGGTTTTGGTTGTTGGTATTACAGGCCTTAAGTCAATTATGCATAGACCAAGATTTAGAACTGTTGCTGATGGTACAGGTCTTGTTCCATTCCACGCTTGGTGGCAAAGATGTGCAAATTACAAAGAATATATGGCTGATTTTGGTTATGCTTCAGAAGAATTTAAATCATTCCCATCTGGCCATACTGGGGAAGCAGCAGTATTAGTTGTTGTATCAGCATTTATTCCTCTTGCGGATGAGAAATTGAAGAAATATCAATTACCATTATTTATTGGCTCTTGCTGCTTTGTTGTATTAGTTGCGATTTCTCGTATCTTAGCTGCAGCTCATTATCTATCTGATGTGTCTATGGGTGCATTAATTACGCTTGTATTTACATGCATAGCAAATGAACTTTTAATCAAATTTATGCCAAAAAATAGCCCGGAATTGCTAGCAAAAGAATAAATTGTTAAAAAATTATCAAATACACTTGTTAATAAATTAACGATGTGATATAATGCCTACTGATGAAACATTCAGGAGGCATTTTTATATGTTTAATTACAAAGATAAAGTAGTAGCAATTACAGGTGCATCTTCAGGTTTAGGTAAGCAAATGGCTTACGGTTATGCTGAACAAGGTGCTAATCTAGTTCTTCTTGCAAGAAGAGTAGAAAGATTAGAAGAAACAGCTAAAGAATTATCTGCAAAGTATGGTATCAAGGCTATCGCTGTTAAGTGTGATGTTACAAGCGAAGAATCAATCAACGCAGCTGTTGCTGAAACAGAAAAGGTATTTGGTCACTGCGAAGTTCTAGTTAACGACGCTGGTGGTGAAAGAGGAACAGGAACTCCACTTCTAGATTACAAGAAGGAAGATTGGGAATTCACTCTAAATCTTGACTTAACAAGCATCTTCTCAGTAACAAAGGCTTTCGGTAACTTAATGAAGAAGGCTATCGCTGCTGGTAAGCAAACATATGGTAGAGTTATAAATATCGCATCAATCTATGGTTTAGTTGGTAACACAGCTATCCCTACAATCGCATACCACTCAACAAAGGGTGCTGTTGTAAACTTCACAAAGGGTGCTGCTGCAGAATTAGCTCCAGCTGGAATTACAGTTAATGCTATCTGCCCAGGATATTTCTACACAGAATTAACAACAGATACACTAAATTCTGATTACTTCCAAGAATTTGCTAAGAGAACAGTTCCAATGCAAAGATATGGCCATGAAGGCGAATTAAACGCTGCAGCTGTATTCTTAGGATCTGAAGAAGCTTCATATGTAACAGGACAAGCTATTGCTGTTGATGGCGGATATACATGTGTATAATCTAAGGTAAATCCAATAAATAACGGCTGATAATTCAGCCGTTATTTTTACTATTTGATGAAATTTGTAAATATTTTTGCTTCATCTTCAGGAAGCCCAAACTGTTCTTTGCCAAGGGCAATTGATTTCATTAAAAAGACCATATTCTTTGCGACAACTCTCGCGTTTTGTAATCCTTCTTTGTCTTCAGCGATTTGACCTTTTGCTCCGCCAAATCCATTGTTCCAATACTTACCAGATGCGATTGGCATTTGAGAAATAGTGAAGTATTTGTTTATTACATCAAAAGTAGCTTCTGTACCACCACGTCTTGCAACAGCAAATGCAGCTCCAACTTTCATTCTTAAATCAAATGCGCAGCTATAGAATAATCTATCTAAAAAACTAACTAGTGTCCCGTTTGGAGAAGCGTAATATACAGGAGATGCAACTAAAAGTCCATCTGCATCCTTTAGATATGCGTTTGCCTCGTTAACTTCATCTTTAATTGCGCATTCATCGTGTGTTGAGCAATATCCACATCCCATACATCCACGAATGTTCTTTTGACCAACTTCAATTATCTTATATTCAATGTTTTCCTTTTCAAAAACTTTGCATGCTTCATCAAGCAAAATGGTTGTATTACCATTCTTTCTTGGGCTGCCGTTTAATACTAAAACTTTCATAACGTACCTCTATTTTTGGAATAATTATAGTTTACAACAAAAAACTAATATTGCAAATATTAACTAAAAAATATAATATAGATAAGAGGTGAATTATGAAAGTAGTTTCTAAACAAACAAATTCTAAAATGTGTTTCATTTGTGGTATGGATAATCCAATCGGTCTTAAGGCTCAATTCTATAACATGGAAGATGGTTCAGTTGCCACAATTTTTAAATATCGTGAAGAGCATCAATCTTTTCCTTTCCGCGTTCATGGTGGCTTAGTCGGAACTATGCTAGACGAGATGGGGCTTCGTGCTGTATGGGCAAAATACGGGGAAGAAGTGTATGGCGTTACAATGACTATGGAGATAAAATTAAGAAAGCCAGCTCCATATAATGAAGACTTAATAGGCGTAGGTAAGGTCGTTAGCGAGACTTCAAGAACATATGAAATCGATACAAAGATTATGGATAAAAATAAGAGCGTAATCGCTTCTGGAAAGCTTATGTATTTTAAAGCAAAGCCATCTCAAATTGTAGGAGATATCGACCCACACGAAGAGATGTGTTATCTAATTAATGACGATGTAAAGGATATAGACCTCTAAAAGTCAATATTGAATATACATAACATTTATGTTATATTTATTGCATAAGAAAAGGAGGGAATATTTATGAAATATGTATGTCAAATTTGTGGTTACGAATATGATGAAGAAGTAGGCGATCCAGATAACGGAATCGCAGCTGGAACAAAATTTGAAGATCTTCCTGATGATTTTGTTTGTCCATTATGTGGGGTAGGTAAAGACCAATTCGCAGAAGGTTAATATATTATATTGAAAATTACAACTAAGTTGAGAGACTATGTCTCTCAATTTTAGTGAAAAGGGGCTAAAAGTGGAAAAAATATTATTAAACGGTTTATGGAATATTGTATCAACTGATGGTGTATATAATATTCAAGGTAAAATTCCAGGTACAGATTTTGGAAATTTAATTAAAGAAGGGAAAATTAAAAACCCACTAATTTCTGGTGTTGAAGAAGAAGCTTTAAAGACAGCAGAAAAAGATTACACATTCTCAAGAGAATTTGAAATTGATGAAAAAGTTCTTGAAAACAAGAACATTAATTTAAAGTGTAATTGCGTAGATACTTTGTGCAGCATTTTCATCAACGATAAAAAGGTATTTGAAAATATCAATTCATATATTCCTTTAGATGTAGATGTTAAAGAAGCATTAAAAGCAGGAAAGAACACAATTAGATTTGAGTTCCATTCTGCATATTTATATATTAAGGGTAGACAAGAAAAAGACCCACTTCCAAATAACTTTAACGGAGTTAATGGTATCCCATACATTAGAAAACCGGGATGTCATTTTGGTTGGGACTGGGGTCCATGTGTTCCATATTGCGGAATCTTGGATGATATTTATCTTGCTGCATATAACGAAAAGATTGATAACATCTCAATTAGACAAAAGACTACAAAGGATTTATCTATCCTAACTATCTCAGCTGATGGCGCAAAAGAAATCTATATCGAAACTCCAGAAGGAAAGAAGATTGAAGTTAAAGACGGTAAGGCTGAAATCAAGAATCCAAAGCTTTGGTATACAAGAGAATTATCTCAACAAAGAGAACAACCTCTATATAGCGTAGTATTTGAAAACGACGAAGAAAAGATTGTTAAGAAAATTGGTTTAAGAGATTTATATCTAGATCAATCTAAAGACGAATACGGCAAGAATTTTAGCATTATGCTAAATGGTGAAAGAGTATTTGCAAAAGGTGGTAACCTAATTCCATTTGCAGCAATATTTGAAGATATAACAAAAGAGAGTGTTGATTATTATATCAATTTAGCACTTGAATCAAACTTCAATATCATAAGAGTTTGGGGCGGTGGTAGCTATGCTGATGAATATTTACTTTCTGAATGTGATAGATTAGGACTTCTTGTTTGGCAAGACTTCTGTTTTGCATGTCAATTATATCCATTCTATGAAAAGGATTTCTTAGCAACAGTTGTAGAAGAAATTGAAAAGAACGTAAAGAGAATGTCTCTTCACCCATCAGTTGCTATCTTTGCTGGTAATAACGAAATTGAAACAATGTATTCTTGGATGCCACAATCAACAAAATTACAAAAGGCGTACAAAGAATTCTTCTACGATATTATGCCAAAGACACTAGAACCAATAACAGATGTATCTTACATCCCAACATCACCACTAGGTTCTGATTATATGAAGAACATTTCATCAGACAATTTCGGTGATACTCATATGTGGAATGTATGGCACGGTTTAAAGAAGCTTGATTATTATCAATCAAGATATTCAAGATTCTTATCTGAATTCGGTCTAGAATCTCTACCTTCTATGAAGGCAATAAATACATTCGCAACACCTGCAGATTATGATATTACATCAGCAGCGTTTAATTCTCACCAAAAGTGTATTGGTGGTAATAAGAAGATGTTATTCTATCTAACAGAAATGTTTGATTTCCCAAAGCACTTTGAAGCATTGCCATATCTAACAGGTATTGTTCAAGCTGAATGTATTAAAAACGCAGCAGTTCACTTTAGACAAAATAAGGGAAGATGTAACGGTGCAATCTATTGGCAATACAACGATGTATGGAATTGTCCAAGCTGGGCATCAGTTGACTTTGAAGGAGTTCCAAAGGCTCTTCAATATAAGGCAAAGGATTTCTTTAACCCAGTAACTGTTACATGTAAAAAGCAAGATGGTATTGCTACAATCTTTGCTCATAACGATACACTTGAGAAAAAATCTTTCAAGATTAAGATTGAAGAATATTCAATTAAAGATAACTCACTAATCGAAGAACATAAGTATAGTGTAGAGTTAAAGCCTAATTCTTTTGAAAGAATTGTTGATTTGAAGGCCAGATACAACGCTGTAATGAAAATTACATACAACAATGAATCAATTTATGAAATCTTCGACAAACCTTCTAAATTGCCTTTAAATAAGGTAGAATTTAAAGTAACAAAGGAAGGAAATAAAGCAACAATTAAAGCTTTAGATAATTTTGCATACAATATTTGTGTTGAATCTGATGCTATTGCTTCTGAAAACTATTTCTCACTTCTAAAGGGTGAAGAAAAGACAATCACATTCAATAAGGATCCAGGTGAAATCAATATTGTTTGCGCTAACAACATCGAGTTTGATAAGAACGTATTTAGAAAGTTCTTCTTTAGATTCTTCTATAGATTACAACCTCTAAATATTGCAAACTTCATTTACTATTCACGAACATAGGAGGAAAATAGCATGGAACTACGTGGATCAAAGACAGAAAAGAATTTAATGGAAGCTTTCGCAGGAGAAAGCCAAGCACGCAACAAGTATACATATTTTGCTTCAGTTGCTAAAAAGGAAGGATTTGAACAAATTTCTGAAATCTTCCAAAAGACAGCCGATAACGAAAAAGAACACGCAAAGATGTGGTTCAAGGAATTAAAGGGTATTGGCGATACAAAGCAAAACCTAAAAGCTGCTGCTGATGGCGAAAATTATGAATGGACAGATATGTATGAACAATTCGCAAAAGATGCTGAAGAAGAAGGATTTACAGTTCTTGCTGCTAAATTCAGAATGGTAGCTGCTATTGAAAAATCTCATGAAGAAAGATATAGAGCACTTCTTAACAACGTCGAAATGCAACAAGTTTTTGCAAAGTCAGAAGAAAAGATGTGGGAATGCAGAAATTGTGGACACTTAGTAATTGGTAAGAAAGCACCAGAAGTTTGCCCAGTTTGCAATCATCCACAAAGCTATTTCGAAGTAAGAAAAGAGAATTATTAATTTAGATTTAGCTATATCAAATGATGGTCAGAAATGGCCATCATTTTTGTTTTAGTTGGTAGTATAATATAAATATGAAAATCGAAGAAGCTTTTGAAATCTACAATAAATATCAGGACAAATCGTACTTATCCAAATCGGAAGAGGATGAATTTTTAAATGCGCTTTTGCAAATAATTGAAACTACCAAAGATCCATATTTTATGACTTATTATGGCGGGTATTTCTATGAACAAAAAGATTTTGAAACTGCTAAGAAATATTATGAAATGGCGGCAGATAAAAAGTATCCTCCAGCATATATGTGCTTAGGATACATATATTATTATGGAAGAGTTGGTGAGCCAGATTATAAGAAAGCATTTAAATACTACAAATTAGCTAGTGATTGCGAAATGGATGAAGCAACATATAAGCTTGCGGATATATATAAGAATGGATTTGGTGTTGAGCAAAATTATGATAAATTCGTTGAGATAATAGAATCTTTATATGATAAATATAACCATTTTAAGTTGGATCCAGCATCTAGAGTTGGGGTTCTTACAAGAATGGCTAGAATTAGAAAGGAAGAAGGGAACTTTGAAGAGGCTATAAAAATTTTCTTATATGCAAAAGATATTATAGTGAATGAGCGTTTGCCAAGATGTCCATTTTTTGGAGATATAAGTGTTCTTAAATTTATAACGCAAGATATCTATGCTATGAAAGAATTCGATAATAACAATTTTGATTTGTTTGACGTTTTCTATTTAGTAGATAAGGTAAGCACTGTTTCGTTTGAATACAAAGAAAAACAAATAGAGATTCAAATAGAACATGACGGAGAAATGAATAAGATTAAATGCTTAGGACGAGAATATCCAAGTTATGAAGATTTCTTAAGTAAGGCGACATTAGATAACGAAGCATTAGTAGCAAAAGCAAGAGTTTTAAAGAATTTTAAATTTATCGATTAAAGTTATGTTATTACCATATAATATAAATTTGTCTATATAGTCTAAATATATTTTAGACATATTGTTGATTTTGTCCATAATACTTGATATTATATAAATATAATCATGGAGGTAACAATGCCAGAAATATTTAATAAAGAACGTTTTTTAAATAATGTGTTTTATTTAGCGAAGAGCAACGGCATCTCTATTTCTGCTCTTGAGAATAAGATAGAAATAAGCACAGGGTATTTAACTAAACTAAGAAATGATGATTCTAGAAAGAATATATCAGCAGATGTTATGTTTGCGATTGCAGACGTATTGAATGTTAGTGTGGATGTTCTTTGTAAGGCGGAATTTGAAAAATTAAATTATGATGAATCCATATTGATAAAATTCTTTGAAAAGTTTAAGGTTGACACGTTAAACAATAAGTGCAAATGGGAACAAGAGACTTCTATGGCTATAATGATGGGACATGGTCATATTGGAAAATCTGAGTTAATTAAATGTGGAACGAAATATGTCTATAACTCATTGATTAGAGAAGGAGAGGATGTTCTTGTTGTGGGAAATTCATATGTGTTGCAAATTAGCCCAAGCGTATATTTAGCGTTAGTCAGGGTTAGGGTAACGAATAATCCAATTGTAGATGAATTAGAAGCTTATATTTTGGATGAGAGAAATGGTAGAGATGTTAAAAAATTGTGTGCAACAGGCAAAGATAATATAGCCGAATTGGATACTGTTGTTGAAGATTTATATAAAGTTGCTGAAAATTCTGGGAAAAGATTGGCGTTAGACTATGAGACTAGTATATTCATAACAAATTATATGCGCGAGCCTGAAGAATTGCATTATGATGGGCTGCCATTTTGATTTAGATTATAAGCAAGGTGAGTACTTATAAAATTTAATAAGGAGACCTTGTAAAAATATAAAAGCAGGATGCTGGCACACCCTGCTCACCACGAATACATAATTAAATGCATCCTCCGATTGGTACTTTAATTATATATTTAACCTTTTAGTTTTTACAAGAATTTTTTTAGTATGGCAAAAGAAAAAGCCATTGAAGGCAAGCATCCAGCCTATATTCGCGATGTTAATTGCGGATATTTAATAGATGGTGCACGCAAAACAAAAGAAGATGAATTCCCAATCATCGAAAAGTGGATGGTGGCTAGTGCTCCACCACGTGCAATTGTGCAATGGGATAAGCGACGAGAGGTTGTAGATAAGGCTAAAGTTACAGTTTCTCATTTTTGCGCAGATCAAGAGTTTTTAGCCGTTAAGTGGAATCCGCAAAAGTATTTAGATGAAGTTAGACAATATGAAGCAATGATAGGATTTGATGCTAGTCCATATGATAATATGCCACTAGTTCTTCAAAAGAGTCAGATTTATCATAATTTAGCGATCTCATATTACTTTGGAAGGCATGGCGTAAAAATTTATCCAAATGTTCGGCTTGGTGACATGCGAACTTTATCTTCATTGGATGCTTATCCGAAAGAAACGCTGATTGCGATTGGGACAAATGGCTTCATAAAAGCAAAGAGCAATAGACAAACCTTTTCGGAAGAAGTTAAAATAGTAGTAGATAAATTGCATCCGACCGGAATAATTGTGTATGGATCAACTCCTGATTGGTTGTTTGAATATCCTAAAAGTTTGGGAATTCCAATCTATCAATACGATTCTTATATTATGAAACGTAGAGAATATCGTAAGAAAGGAGGACATAGCAATGAAAGGGTTTAGTTCTGCTTTCAGTGGCACATATAATTCTGCGGAATCTAGAAATGTAAGAATCGTTAATAAAGTTAATCGTCATAAAAGCGATGGCTATAAGACGCATGTGCAAGGAGAACCAGATTCTGTAGATATAATTAGCAAAGATGGTAAGGTTGTTCGTGAGAATTATTACGATAGTAATGGCAATATATATTTAACAATAGACTATACAAATCATGGCAACCCAAAGCAACATCCAAATGTTCCACATGAGCATCGCTGGAAGAATGATGGTGGACATTTTTCACATGGAAAAGGAGATGAGTAGTTATGGATATTACAAGACAATTAGTTAAAGAATGGGTAGATACTGGGTACGAAATTGAATTTAGATACAAAGGAAAAGATTATTCAATTACATATTTTGTTAGCGAAGGAAAGGAATATATTTCTTTTTGCGAATTTTACAAAGAGCCTATTGATGTTGAAACGGCAGATGAACTATGCGATATTCAACTAGATGGGAAGACTTTGCTCGAAGTATTACAAGAAGTTGGATATGATAATATTTCATATTAAAGATTTCGTATTGGAATACATTCTCCCATACTAATCTAGAATTAGAGGCTATAAAAATAGTGGTCGATTGGCCACTATTTTTCTATTGTTAAAAATGTCTTGAAATAAAGACATCTTTGAAATATAATAGTTTTACACGCTCAAAGAGGGACGAGGGGAAATTATGCCAAAGACAAATAAAGACTATAAGATAAAGCTACTATATTTATATGAGATCCTAAAGCACACAGATGAGAACCATAGGCTAACTACAAAGCAAATCATTGCTGAACTTGCTAAGCGCAATATTAGTTGTGATAGAAAGATTCTTTATGATGATATCCAAACTCTAAACGATAATGGCTTTGAAATCTTATCTAATCGTGCGCAACAAATGGAATATTATGTTGAATCCCCAGCTCTTGACGATTACGAACTAAGAATTTTATTGGACGCAGTCCAAGCTTCTCATTTCATTACAGATAAAAAGACTAAGGAGCTTAGCGCTAAAATCGTTGGCTTAGTTGGCCCAAATAAGAATGATTTTATAGAAAAGAACATCACATGCTTTAACGAGAGAAAATGCTCAAATGAAAAGATTTTCTATAGCATTGATGAAATCACTCGTGCAATCCAAGAATCTAAAAAGATTCAATTCAGATATTTCGATTTAGATTTAAACGGCAATAGAAAGTTCCATAAAGACGGGGAGTTCTATGTAGAAAACCCAATCGATTTAATCATCAATGATGGTATGTATTATTTGCTTGTATATAACGAAAAGCATGATGATTTAACTCCTTATCGTGTAGATAGAATGGATAAGGTTGAAATGACTTCTACGCCTGCTATAAAGAAAAAGGTTAAAGAGGCAAAAGAATTTAGAAATAAGACATTCTCTATGTATTCAGGAAATGATACAAGAGTAACTTTATCTTTCAACAAAAAATATACAAATCAAGTTTTAGATAAATTAGGCTACAATTTACGTTGCGAAGCTGAGAGCGACGATACATACACAATTAGCGTAAATGTTGACGTTTCAGATACATTCTTTGCTTGGTGCTTCACATTTGGCGAAAATATGCAAATTAAAGCCCCAGAGGATGTTGTTCAAAAATATCGTGAAAAGTTAGCAAAAACGCTTAATTCGCTTCCAAGATTTTAAGTTTTTCAAATCCCTACTAAAATTGTAGGATTTCGCTTGACACCAAATTATAACTAGTTATAAAATAATTCCTAGTAAAAAGGTAGGGATTATAAATGAAGTTGTCTGCAAAAGCAAGATATGGATTAAAAGTAATGTGCTATTTAGCAAAGCATGAGGGAGAAGGCCCAATATCTTTGCCAGCTATTGCTAGCGAAATCGATGCTTCAGAAAAGTATGCAGAACAAATCATTCTTGCCTTAAGAAAAGCAAACCTAGTACAAGCAACAAGAGGCGTTAGCGGTGGATATTACATCGAAAACGCAGACAAAATCTCTGTTGGTTCTATCTTAAGAACTTTAGAGGATGATTTAGTAATCGTAGATTGTATTAGTGATGCAAATTGCTGCCCAAATAAGAGTTCTTGCTCAACACACGTTGTTTGGGAAAATCTATACAAAGAAATTAACGGGTTTTTGGATTCAATGTCCTTAACTAGTATCATAAGGAAGTAATTTATGGAAAGAATTTATTTAGATCATGGCGCTACAACTGGCGTAGCTAAAGAAGTTTTAGAAAAGATGATGCCTTATTTTTCTGAAGTATTCGGAAATGGTTCATCTCAACATTTCTTCGGAAGAGAAGCGCTAGAAGCAATTGATAACGCAAGAGAAAGCATCGCTAAAAATCTAAACTGCAGAAGCACAGAAATCTATTTCGTATCTGGTGGTTCTGAAGCAGATAACATGGCAATTAAGGGTTATGCGCTTGCTCATAAAGACAAGGGTAATCATATCATTACATCTAAAATCGAGCACCCAGCTGTTCTAGAAACATGCAGAAAGCTTGAAAAATATGGATTTGAAGTTACATATCTTGATGTAGATAAAGAAGGATTTGTATCACCTAAGGATTTTGAAGCAGCAATTAAAGATACTACAATTCTTGCATCTATCATGATGGTTAACAATGAAATTGGTGCAATCGAGCCAATTAAGGAATTAGCAGCTATCGCTAAAGCTCATGGCGTTGTGTTCCATACTGATGCAGTTCAAGCTGTAGGTAATATCCCAGTTGATGTTAAGGATTTAGGCGTAGATATGTTATCTCTATCTGCACATAAGTTCTATGGTCCAAAGGGCGTTGGCGTTCTTTACAAAAAGAACGGTGTTAAGATTCAAAGATTCTTAGATGGTGGCGAGCAAGAAAGAAATCTTCGTGCATCAACACTAAATACACCAGGTATTGTAGGATGCGCAGCAGCTTTAGATTTAGCTATCGCTCATATGGAAGAAAATAATAAAAAGACTCAAGAAGTTAGAGATTACTTTGTAAAGAGAGTTCAAGAGTTAATCCCAAATATCTACTACAATGGTCCAAAGGATCCATCAAAGAGAATTCCAGGAAACTCAGATTTCTCATTTATCGGTATCGAAGGCGAAGGAATTTTATTCCACTTAGATCTACATGGAATAGCAGTATCATCAGGTAGTGCTTGTTCATCTGGATCTTTAGATCCAAGCCACGTTTTACTTGCAATTGGTATCCCAATGGCTGTAGCTCATGGATCAATTAGATTCTCATTTGGTAAAGAAAACACAATCGAACAAGCAGAATATACAGTTAAAGTCTTAGAACAAACTGTTAAACAATTGCGTGCTATGTCACCAATTTACGAAGAATTATTAGAGGAGTTAAAGAAAAATGTATAACGAAGAAGTAATAAATGAATTCCAAAATTTGCAAAACGTTGGTTTTATTGAAAACCACAACGCATACGGCAAAATCGGTAATGCTGCCTGCGGAGATATCATGGAAATGACAATGTATATCAATCCAGAAACAGAAATCATTGAACAAGTTGCATTTAGAACATTTGGCTGTGCAGCTGCTCAAGCTACATCATCTCGTGCTACAACATTAGTTAAAGGCAAGACAGTTCAAGAAGCTTTAGAGTTAACAAATAAAGCTGTTGTTGATTCTCTTGGCGGACTTCCAGCACAAAAGATTCACTGTTCAGTTTTAGCTGAAGAAGCAATCAAAGCTTGCATCGAAAACTATCTAGATAGAAAAGCAGGCAAGGTTTCAAACGAAAACGAAAAGCCAAAAATGGTTTAATTAATTATATTGCGCAAGAAATAAGGTGGCAGGGAGCAGTTCAGTCAATGCCACCTTTTTCTATGCGATTATTGACAGATTATTATACATATAATAAAATCGAGTTGTTAACTAAAAGGTGGTAGGACTATTTATGAAGGCAGTTAAATGGGTATTAATCGTATTATGTATTTGCGTGGTTATATTTGTAGGTGGCTTTTTAATTTCGTGGGGTGTAGCATCTAATAAAGATAGGATAGATTATTCAGATACTTGGATGTCATTTAGAATTAGCGAATCAAATTTTGAAAAAGATGTTGTAGATAAAATATCTACAATAGAATCAAAATCGCGCAAGAACATCTATTATGGATTATACCGAATCGCTACTAAAATAGATTGTGAATACAAAAACGAAGACAAGGCCATTGAATTCTATGTTGTCCATTTAACAAAAGGATATCATTTCTCAAATATTAAATTTGATACGATAGTAAATAAACAAATAGATGGCGTAGGTCGAGAAACGTATATTTGTGTCAGTCCAAATGACAAAGAAGATCTAGAACTTGTTTTATCTGTCTTGAATCAATATATGTAGCAAATAACGAAAAGGCTGTGATAAGCAGCCTTTTCCGATGTGTTTTAAATTAGTTAATTCAATTCTGGTTTTGGAAGTTCAATATTATCTTCCTTTTTGATATTTGCTTCAAAGATGTAATTATCACAAGTCTTCAAAGCAAGCGCTTGTTGTTCTGGAGATCTAACTGTCCAAGTAACAAGAAGCTTTTCTGGATGACGCTTTTTGATATTTGCATAATATTTAGAAGCGGCATTCTTAATGCAGATTGCTAAGAAATCTACCTTTTTGTATTGAGCGCATAAAATAGCCGGAATTCGTTGCATTGGTTGATAATCATATAATTGACCTAGGATGATATCTGGATAGTGTTTATGCATGTAATTTACGACTCTAAGGTCAAAACTCTCGATGCAGTATTTGCCTTTGTAGCCTTTTAAGTGCTCCATAACCATTTCGCAAGTATCTTTAACACGCTTAGTTGGCTTGATTTCAATAATGATTCCAACTTTGCCATCAACTGTCTTTAACATATCGTCAAATAGAGGAACATGTTCTTCGGTGCCGAATAACTTATATTGCTCAAGGTTGTTTGTGTCGATATCTACAACTTTGATATCTTGAGATGCTGTTCTATTTAATGATGGGTCATGGTGCATAACAAGAACATTTGAATTAGTTAGCCAAACATCCATTTCGATATCATAACCATGATCAACTGCATTTTTATATGCAGCCAAGCTGTTTTCTGGGAAAACTTTGTTATCGTGAAGTCCACGATGTGCAACTACGTGTTTTGTCATCCAAGAATAATCTTTCATATTAATAACCTAACTCCTCATTAATGATAATTACATACACATGGTCTTGCTTTGATGTTGGGTGATGAGAAATAACAGTTGTATTGCAAATACAATCATCACTGTTACAATTTACGCATCTACCAAGTGTAGCGCATGGTGTATTTTTCTTTAATCTTACGCAGTTTTTAGGAGCTGCATAATTTCTAATTCTATCTATAGCTTTAGTAACTGAAGGAACAATCTTGTTTGTACCTAGTACGAAGATAACATTCTTAACGCCAAATGTGAATGTTGTCACTCTATTTGCCGCACCATCGATGTTTACAAATTCGCCTTGTTCTGTAAGCGCATTTGTAGAAGAGATGTAGAATTTAGCACTTTGTGCTAATTGATAAACATGGTCTCTTTCTTCTGGAGAAACTTTTGAGTGAGAATAAATCTTATGTCCTTTTTCTTCAAGGATGTCCATAACATTTAGCTCGTGAATTGTCATTGAGCCGCCAAAACCAATTGTAGTTGGTTCACCAACTAATGATACGATTTTATCTATCGCATCTTGTCTATTTTCGAAATAAAATGGCTCAAAGCCACGTACCTTTAAGTTGTCTAAAACATTTTGAATATCCATGATTGCCTCCAAAGATAATTATATCATAATAATTTATGGCTGATAATTGTGTTTTACTTATATTATAATCGCGCAAGTGTGTTGTATTTTTCGCGTATATTCGGTATAATTTTAGCGAATTGGAGTATATATGCATTTCGATAAATCAAAGATTCGTAATTTCTGTATCGTAGCACATATTGATCATGGTAAATCAACATTAGCAGATTGTATTATGTCTGTTACTGATACTGTTGCGCCAAGAGATGCTCAACCTCAATTACTAGATAGTATGGATCTAGAAAGAGAAAGAGGCATTACAATCAAGTTAACTCCAGTTACAATGAAGTACGAATATGATGGCGAAACATATCTATTTAACCTAATTGATACGCCAGGACACGTAGACTTCACATACGAAGTTTCAAGATCTCTAAAGGCCTGCGATGGTGCAATTTTAATCGTAGATGCTTCTCAAGGTATTGAAGCTCAAACTTTAACTAATGTTTATTTGGCTTTAGATAACAATCTAGAGATTATCCCTGTAATTAACAAAATCGATTTACCATCAGCTCGTCCTGATGAAGTTAAAAAAGAAATTGAGGATGTAATTGGACTTGATGCTCAAGATGCACCTTTAGTTTCTGCGAAACTATGTACAGGTATAGACAAGGTTCTAGAACAAGTAATTCATTTGCTACCAGAACCAAAAGGTGATGAAACAAAGCCACTTAAAGCTTTAATTTTCGATTCATATTATGATGCATATAAAGGTGCTGTATCTATCGTTAGAATCTTCGATGGTAAGGTAAAAGCTGGCGATAAGATAAGAATGATGGCAACTAATAAAGTATACGATGTTACTGAAGTTGGTATCTTTACACCTAAAAATACGCCACTTGATGAACTTGCTGCTGGCGAGGTTGGATATATCTGTGCCTCAATTAAGAACGTAGCAGACACAAAAGTTGGTGATACAATAACTTTGGCCGACAATGGTATAAAAGAGCCTCTAGAGGGCTTTAAAGAAGCTCAACCAATGGTATTTAGTGGTGTTTATCCAGTAGATGGCGCTAGATATGACGATTTAAAGGATGCGCTTGAGAAATTAAAACTAAATGACGCATCACTTATGTATGAACCAGAAGTATCTCAAGCTTTAGGCTTTGGATTTAGATGTGGATTCTTAGGCCTTTTACATATGGATATCATCCAAGAAAGATTGGAAAGAGAATTTGATTTAGATTTGATTACAACAGCTCCATCTGTAGAATATGTCGTTGTAAAGACAAACGGGGAGAAATTAATCGTATCTAATCCATCTAATTTGCCACCTGCTTCTGAAATAGATCATATGGAAGAGCCAGTTGTTAAGGCAACGCTTTTAACTCCACCAGAATTTGTTGGACCAATTATGGAGCTTTGCCAAAATAAGCGTGGCACATTTATTAACATGACATACTTAGATACATCAAGAGTATCTTTGGTTTATGATATTCCATTAAACGAAATTGTTTACGACTTCTTCGATACTTTAAAATCTAGAACAAAGGGCTATGCTTCTTTGGATTACGAGATTAAGGGATACGAGAGAAGCTCACTTGTAAAATTAGACATTATGCTTAATGGAGAAATTTGCGATGCGCTATCTATCATCGTTCACAAGGATAGGGCATATGAGAGAGGAAGACGTATTGCAGAGAAATTAAAAGACGTTATTCCAAGACAATTATTCGAAGTTCCAATTCAAGCTGCAGTAGGCGGAAAAGTAATCGCGAGAGAAACAGTAAAAGCTGTTAGAAAGGACGTGCTTGCTAAGTGCTACGGCGGTGATATTACTAGAAAGAAAAAGCTATTAGAAAAGCAAAAAGAAGGTAAGAAGAGAATGAGACAGTTTGGTTCAGTAGAATTACCATCTGAAGCATTCTTAACAATTTTAAAGTTAGATAGCGACGATTAATACATGAAAAATTTAGGCGTTTATGTCCATATTCCATTTTGTCTATCTAGATGCGCATATTGCGATTTTATTTCAAGCGTTTTAACGGACGGATCTCAATTAGACACATATGTAGAGCATATAGTAAAAGAAATCAGGTTACTAAGGGAATCTGGTCTATTTGATGAGCACGAAATTGATACCGTCTATTTTGGTGGTGGGACGCCATCATTATTAAAAAGCGCTTATCTTAGAAGTATATTAGAAGAATTAAGGCTAAACAAAAGGGCAGTAAGCCAAGAAGTGACTATAGAGGCAAATCCAGCTACAATCGATTTAAAGACCTTAAATGAGTATAAAGAGGCTGGAATTAACCGCATTTCAATCGGTGTTCAGAGCTTGAATGATAAGACGCTAAAGGCGATTGGAAGACGCCATAATGCTGCGCAAGCCCTTGAAGCTATAGACATGGCCCAAAAAACCGGTTTGTCCATATCGGTTGATTTGATGCTTGGACTACCTTATCAAACAAAAGACGACGTAAAATTTTTCATTGATGAAGTTTTGAAACATGATGTTAAGCACATTTCGACATACATGCTATCGCTTGAGGATGGAACAAAATTAAAAGCCCAAGTTGAGAAAAATGAGATCAAAGTTTCGTCAGATGATGAGAAGGTTGAACTATTTGATTACGCAGCCAAATTGCTTAAAGAAAAAGGTTTTGTTCGCTATGAAGTTTCTAACTTTTCAGTCCCTGGATTTGAGGCAAAACACAATTCAAAATATTGGACAAGAGATGAATATATTGGCATCGGACTTGGTGCTCACTCGCTAATTTCAAACGAGAGATTTTATAACAAAGAAACTTTTGATGAGTATTATAAAGACTTAGATAATGGTGTGCTTCCACATGTAAATGAAGCGACACTTGATGAAAATGAGGCTGAAGAAGAATATATCATGCTAGCGCTTAGAACGAATCAAGGCATAAATTTGGCTGATTACAAATCAAAATTTAACAAGGATTTTATAAAGACCCATAAATCTGGGCTTGATTTGCACAAGGATCAATTAAATATTTCAAATAACAATATTTCTATTAAAGAAGAATATCTAAATGTTTTAAATCAAATAGTCATAAATTTAATATAATATATTTTTTATCGATTTCACTTTACAACTCTATCGTAATAGAGTAAAATGTATAACGTAAAAAATAATGTAAGGAGTATTTTTATGAAGAAAATTATTTTAACAATTTTAACAGTAGCAATTCTTATTGTTATGGTGGTTGGAGCTGTTGCTTGTAACTTACCAACTGTTACAATCATGGCTGAAGCTGGTTCAGCTGGTGAAGAAGTCGCACAAAAATATGCTGACGATTTAGGAAAATTAGGAAATTATGTATCTGCTTTATCTCAAAAGGACGTTTTAACAGAAATTTTAGCGCAAACAGCAGATATTGGTATTATTGACTCAATCATGGCTAATTATTATATCAATACACCAGGTTCTTCTTTCAACGGAAAGCTTGAAATCGTAGATATTGAAGCAGAAGAAGAAACATATGCAGTAGGTTTAAGAAAAGAAGATGTATATCTAACACAAAAGATCAATAAGGCTTTATATGATTTACAAGAAGAAGGCAAGATCGCTGAAATCGCAGCTGTATATGGTTTAACAGACGCATTAGTTACATTTGAAGAACCATCAGTTGATGAAACATTAGATAAAACTGGTTATAACTACATTATTGGAAAGGGTGAATTTATTGTTGGTTACACAATTTTCGCTCCTATCTCATACAAGAATGGAAATGATGAATTAGTTGGTTTCGACACAGATGTTGCTAAGGCAGTTTGCGAAAAGCTAGGTGTTACAGCTAAGTTCCAAGAAATTGACTGGGATTCTAAAGTATTAGAATTAGACGGGAAAAGCATTGATGCTATTTGGAATGGTATGACATATACAGCAGCAAGAGCTGAAGAAATGAGTATGTCTGCTTCATATTTAAAGAATAAGCAAGTAGCTATTGTTAAAGCTGGTTCAACAGTAATGGAACAAACAAAATAAGATTTAAAGGAGTAGGGCTTGGGACTTTGTCCCAAGTCTTACATTTATTATGACTATAACTTTTACAGAAGTACTATTAAAATTATTATCAGGATTTGGCACGACATGTTTATTGTTCGCGCTAACTTTAGTTATGGCTTTACCTCTTGGTCTATTGATTTCATTTGGATCAATGAGTAAGTTTAAGCCATTAAAGATATTTACTAAGATATTTATTTGGATTATTAGAGGTGTACCTCTAATGCTACAAGTAATTGTCGTATTCTATGTTCCAGGTTTAATTTTCGATACACCTATGAGATCTAGATTAACAGCGGTTGTTATTGCGTTCGTAATTAATTATGCTTGTTACTTTAGTGAAATCTTCAGAGCAGGAATCGAGAGTATCTCTCGTGGCCAATATGAGGCTGGACAAGTACTTGGAATGACAAAAGCGCAAGTATTCTTCAAAATTATTTTGAAGCAAGTTATAAAGAGAATAGTTCCTCCAATGAGTAATGAAATTACAACATTAGTTAAAGATACAGCTTTAGCTAGAGTTATTATGGTTGGCGAAATCATAAAAGCAGCCCAAGAAATTACTGCTACTTATGCTATTATTTGGCCACTATTCTTCACAGGTTTATTCTACTTAATATTCGTAGGTATTTTAACTCTATTATTCGGATATTTAGAGAAGAGATTGAGTTATTTTAGAGTGTAGGTGAAGTATGGCATTTTTAGAAGTTAGAGGAATTAGAAAATCATTTGGTAATACTGAAGTATTAAAGGGCATTGATTTTGATATCAATCAAGGCGAAGTATTATCTATTATTGGTTCATCTGGATCTGGCAAAACTACTTTGCTTAGATGTATAAATTACCTAGAAACTGCAGATGAAGGAAGAATCATTTTGAATGGTGATGTAATTTTTGATGCAAAAGAATTCAAAAATGAGACAGCCCAAGAAATTAGAACAAGAAGATTGAACTTTGGTATGGTATTCCAACAATTCAATCTATTCCCACAATATACAGCACTAGAGAATGTAATGTTAGCGCCAAATCAAATGGCAGCAAGCTTAGTTAAAGCAAAGAAGAAAGAAATTAAAATCGCAGCAATGGATATGCCTTTGTTTAAGCGCATAAAATACGTACTAAAAGAGACACGTAAATACGAGAAGTATTTATTTGATGAAAATAAAGAGCGTGCAAAGGAACTTTTAATTAGAGTTGGACTTCAAGATAAAATGAACAATTATCCATGTCAATTATCTGGTGGGCAATGTCAAAGAGTTGCCATTGCAAGAGCGCTTGCAATGCGTCCAAACATTCTTTGTTTCGATGAACCAACATCAGCTCTAGATCCTGAATTAACAGGTGAAGTATTAAAAGTTATTAAAGAATTAAAAGAAACAACACGTTCTACTATGATTATCGTTACACACGAAATGGAATTTGCTAAGAAAGTATCAGATAAAGTTATTTTCATGGCAAATGGTATAGTAGAAGAAATGGGAACACCAAGACAAGTATTTGATCATCCAAAGTCAGATAAGACTATTGCTTTCTTACAAAAGAGCAAAGAGAATAATACTTTTGATGATGTTCAAGACGTAATAAAGGACGAACCAAATGTCTAACGAATCAATTGAAGAATTGTACGATATTATCTTAAAGCTTCAATCAAAAGAAGATTGCAAAATCTTCTTTGAAGATTTGTTGACATATAAAGAGCTTGAAAACTTATCTCAAAGAGTCGAAGCTGCAAAGCTTTTAAAAGAAGGAAACACTTACGTTCAGATTCAAGAAAAGACAGGAATCGCCAATCAGACGTTATCTAGAGTGTCTAAAAGCTTGAAAATGGGCGAAGGTTATAAAAAGTTTATAAACTAATTAAAGAGGCTAGATGCCTCTTTATTTTATCTATATCATACTTGATTTAGCATATTTGCATATTATAATAGTAATAAGGGGGCAATATGAATAAGAAAAAACTTACTATTATTATTTGCTCATCAATTATAGGCGCAATTCTGCTTGTTATGGTGTTGCCATTTATTATTCTAGGAATTAAAACTGCTAGCATTGAGTCAGATTATTCATATTTGAAAGATGATGTGAATTATTCAGAAAGAGTCAAAGTAGAGGGCTTGCGTTTGGTTAAGCAACATATATCATGCGGATATGCCTCAATAGAGATGGTTTCTGAATATTATGGAAATAAAGTGACGGAAGATGATTTAAATGCTAAAAATGCGTCAATTTCGACTTCATCATCAAAAGGCTTTTTAAATGAGATAAACGAATCAATTTCAACAAAGGATTTTAAGATCAAAACATATCTAAAGACTGACGTTATGTTAAAAGAGATATATGATTCTTTAAAAAATGGAAATCCAGTTGTTGTTGAGTGGGCAGCACAATACGAAGGAGAATGGACTCTTCATTTTTCAGTAATTAGTGCTTTAGATATTAAAAATGATAGCGTAACAATATTTAACCCATATGGATATATTGAAATTTTAAATTTAGATGAATTCGTGAATAGAATGTCATTTAAGGCATACGAAAATATGCCAGGATTCTTGAATTTTGGTTTTGCATTTGGTATGTTTGATAAAAATACGATATATTACGCAATTTAGGAGCTAAAACATGATATTCAAGAAGAAAGATACAAATAATCAAGAACAAGTGGTAGAGAAAAAACAAAGGCCACTATCTCCAATTGCAAAGTTTTTCAACAAACTTTATGTTATAACAACACTTATTGCGTATATCTACTACGTAGTATATGCATCTATAACAATTGCAAAGCATGGTTTAGATTATCCAATTTCTATTCTTCTTTTAATCGCAGTATCGCTATATACAATTATTCTTGTTGTGTTTGGCCTTCTATCTTCGTCAGTAAAGACGGCGAAGAAACGCCTTAAAAAGCCAATGAAGGCCTTTAAATTCTTTAAAAGAACAATAACTGTAATAAGTACTGTTGTTGCGATTATCGCCATTTGCTCGACCTTTAGTAACGAGGCAGCAAATGCTTGGACATGGATTGTATCAATATTCTCGCTAATTATTAACTTGATTAAAATTTATTTCACACTAATTAGTATGGCATTCTCAGCAGGGTCTAGTGCATTAAAATTTGGCGCTAAGACAACATATAAGATTGCAAAGAAAAAATATACTAACTACGTTAATGCCAATAAAAAATCAGCACCTACCATTGAAGTAGATGCTGAGAATTCTAATGATAATAAGATAGATTAGTTATCTTTCTTTTCGTCTACAACTTCGTCTTTAACTTCAGTTTCAACTTTAGCGTCAATAACTACATCTTCGCCGCCTAGTGCATTTTCTACGGCAACTTCAACAGCTTCTGGGTGAGATTCTTTGAACTTCTCTAGATCCTTAGAAGATACGGCATAAATACTTTCGTTAGATTTGCCTTCATCTGGATTTCCTTTACCCATCTTAATCATAATACCTTTGTAGATTCTTTCTTTAATAGAAAGAATAGAAGGTAAGAACGTGAATACTAATACAGCGCTGAATACAGCGTTTCTAGCAAGAAGTTGTGTAATTTGTTGAACAATAACGTTTGTAGATACTAATTCAACAGCAAGACATGCTACAAAGAATATTGAACCAGATGTTAATACACCAGGAGCAGCTCTATAAATTGCATTTCTAATTGCAGCTTGTCCAGTAGCGCCATTAACCTTTTCTTCTTGATACTTACTTGTAAGTAGGATAGCGTAGTCAACCGTAGCTCCAAGAGCAATCGCAGATACAATTAAGTATGCCATGAAGTGCAATTGTTGATGGAAGAAGTATGAAATACTTAAGTTAATCCAAATACCAGTTTCAATAACCATTACCAAAATTACAGATAAGAAGAATGATCTGAATGTGAATAATAAGATTAAGAAGATAATTGCAACTGACAAGATATTAACTAACTTGTAGTCGTTTGGTGTAACTTCGCTTAATTCTTTTGCGGCAACAACGTTACCTGTCATCTTTAATTGAGCATCAGTATAAGCTTCGCCATCAAATGTAGATTCAGCTGCTGCTTGAATTGCAGATACTGTGTTAAAGCTATGAACGTCTTCCTTTTCACCAACGATAGTCATTGTGTATAGAAGATAGTGAATAGATTTATCTTTACCAGCTGTTGGTGTAGATGGCTTCTTTGTTGCATCAAATACATTAGAGATGAAGTTTCTCATTAATTGAGAATATACTTGAGTCTTTACAAATCCAGTAAGATTAATTAATTCGTGTAATTGATTTTCGTTTAGAAGTGTAGAGATTGAGAATACATCTGAAATTGTGTTGCATGATTCGTCTCTTACATAATATTTGTTTTCAACAAATGAATCGCTTGTAACGGCAATTTCACTCAACTTATATGTAGTGTCATCTTGTACATAATATTTTGCGTTAGCATCAAATGATGTAGCCTTTGTATAACCAATTGTATATGCCTTTTGAACAAATTCATATTGAGGATCGTTATCATCAAGGATATATGGTGTCATAACGATTACTTGGTTAGAAGAAGATTCAAGTGCAACTTCAGCTACATTTGGATTTGGATTTTCTGCTGTAACAGTGATGAATGTTAAATCAACTTTGTTTTGGAACATAGCAGCAGGAATTAATAAACCGATACAAATAACGATGATTGGAATACAAACACCTTTTTTTGTAATTACTTTTGAATCGAACTTTAGTCTTGGAGTAAGTGGCTTCCACTTATGTTCAGACTTTGCAATCCACTTGCTGAAGAATAGGATGATTACTGGTTGTAGGCAGATAACTGTAATTAGAGATAAAATTACACCTTTTGCTAATACGAAACCAAGATCGTAACCGATACCAAACTTCATAAAGAATAGGGCAATAAATCCACCAACGGTTGTTAGTGATGAAGCAACGACAGATTTAATTGTTTTTGGAAGAGCTTGTACCATAGCTTGCTTTGGATCTGGAGTTGTTCTTAATTCTTCATAATATGTATGCATTAAGAAGATAGCATAGTCCATAGCTACGGCAAGTTGTAGAATCGTCGCGCACGATGCTGTAATTGATGATACAGTACCAACTGGCTTACCGGCGATAATATTTGTACCCATATTCAATAAAATTGAAATACCAAGTGTTGCTAAGAAAATTAATGGTTCTAGATAGCTCTTTGTTGTCAAAAGAAGGATAACAAATACGGCGATAACCGCAATGATAACGAACTTTGGCATATCACCAACAGAAGATTCAAGTAGTGATTTAGAGTTTTGAGCAGAACCAGTAAATGAATAAGCAGCATCAACAGAAGGAGCATCACATGCGCCAGTGTTAATGTATTCTTGTAATTTTGTTCTTACGATGTTTTCCATAACACCAATAGCGTTAGCTGTTTCATCTGCAGAGTTTGGTGTAGTGAAGTAAACAGAAATGATGTATGTGTCTACATTTGTTCCATTATATTCTGTCGAGATAATAAACTTCTTGGCCAAGCTTTCTTTGATTGCATCAATATCATCATCTGATAATGATGGTCTTAAACCTTGACCGATATTCTTTAAAGAATCTAATGAGTCAAATGTACCAATCCATACCATCTTGTTAATTCTTAATGAAGGTTGGCCATCTTTGTCCAATTTTTCATTTTCTTTCTCGATATCTCTAACGATTGCTTTTGCTTGATCTAGAGAGATATAAGAAATACCCATTGAGAAGTCACCAATAATATTGAATTCTTCTTGAAGGGTAGCTAAGCCTTGTTTTGTTACAGTGTCGTTATCTAGATAAGAAATAACGTCACTTTCCTTCTTAACAAAGAAATTACCTACAACAGCTAAAATCATCAAAACTGCAAAAATTGAAATAACGATAACCTTATGATTAACAATCCAATTTGAGAATTTTGGTAGAGCTTGGTTGTTCTTGGCTTTTTCTTTGACATTCTCAAACCAATTTTTTAAACTTGCCATTTTCCTCTTCCTCATATTTGATTTTGATTCACAATACATAATACCATTGTGTCACATATACACGCAAATATATTTTTTGTCTTTTATAAAGATTTTACTAATACATATATATAGTTCAATTTTAGCGAGTTAATTTAATAAATTACTTAAACTTTTTTAATCAAGATGATATAATAACTATCGTTATGAAATTAGGAGTATCGACAGCATCATATTTCCCATTACTTCATGTAGAGGACGCACTTGAAAAAGTTGCGACTTTAGGTGCCGATGCTTGCGAGATTTTCTTTGAAACAAGATCTCAATATTGCGATGAATTTGCAAAGGTTTTAAAAGATAGTATGGCAAAGGCTCGCGAAATTCATAATTTCGAATTACATTCAATCCATTCTTTAACAAATCAATTTGAACCAGATTTATTCTCTCAAGGCTCAAGAGCGAGAGAAGATGCCTTAATTACATTCAATAATATTCTAAATGTGGGGCAACAACTTGGTGCAAAATATTATACATTCCACGGGGCAACAATTTTAAAGAAAACATCTGTTGCTAATATGAATTTTGAAAGAATCGCTAGAATTTATAACGAACTTCACGAAATAGCTAAAGGCTATGGAATTGAATTTTGTTATGAAAATGTTCACTGGACATATTATCATTTCCCAGAATTCATTGAAAAGTTAGCTCCACTTTGTCCTGAAATATCTACGGTTTTAGATATTAAGCAAGCACGCCAAGCTGGATATACATACAAAGATTTCTTATCTAAGATGGGCAATTTAGTTAAAACGGTGCATGTTTGCGACTATGATTTAGATGGAATTACTACAATTCCTGGACGCGGATGCGTAGATTTTGTAGAATTGTTTAAGATATTGCTTGACATGGGATTTGATGGCAGTGTTTTAATGGAAGTATATTCAAAGGACTACAAGTCTTTTGATGATTTAAAAGAAAGCTACGACTTTTTAAAAGTCTGCTTAGATAAAGCGAAAAAATAATAACTCATTTTGGAGGATACATATGCGTTATAGCAAAAAGACAATGAAAATCAGAATTGATTACAACAACATGATGGAAGCTACATTAGGCGACAAGGGTATTTCTGACAAGAAGTTTAATGGTATGGCTGACAAGGCAAAGGCTGCTTTTGATGCAGTTGAAGCTGGAAAGGGCAAGAATATGATGGAATGGGCAGACCTTCCATATAAGCAAGATGCCGTTGTTGAAGATATCATTCAAACAGCTAAAGAAATTAGAAAGAATTATGAATATTTCGTAGTATTAGGTATTGGTGGTTCAGCACTAGGCCCAATCGCTACATTCCAAGCTATCAATCATTTACATTACAATGATTTACCAAGAAGATTAAGAAAGGGACCAAAGTTCTATGTTGAAGATAACGTAGATCCAGAAAGAATGGCAGCACTTTTAGATGTTATCGATGTTAAAAAGACAATGTTCAACGTAATTACAAAGTCTGGTTCAACATCAGAAACAATGACACAATACTTAATCATCAGCGCTATATTAAAGGAAAAGCTAGGTGCAGATGCTAAGAATCATATCATTGCTACAACATCTTTAGAAAAGGGTAACCTAATTAAGATTGCTAAGGCAGAAAGCTACAAGACATTCTACATCCCAGATGGTGTAGGCGGTAGATTCAGTGAATTATCTCCAGTAGGACTTCTTGCTGCTGCTGTTACAGGTATTGACATTAAGGGAATGCTTCAAGGCGCTAGATTCATGGATGAAACATGTAACTCAGCTTCTTTAAAGAAGAACCCAGCCCTAATCCTTGCAACACTTCAAGTTATTGCTATGGAAGAAGGAAAGAATATCGGTGTTATGATGCCATATGCTGATGGATTAAAATACATCGCTGACTGGTATTGCCAACTATGGGCTGAATCTTTAGGTAAGAATGTAGAACTTGATGGAACACCTTGCAACAAGGGTCAAACTCCAGTTAAGTCTCTAGGTGTTACAGATCAACACTCTCAAGTTCAATTATATACAGCTGGTCCATTCGATAAGGTTATTACATTTATCGGTGTTGACGAATACAGAACAGAAGTTAAGATTCCAGATGGCTGCAAGGAATATCCAAACGTTAACTTCCTATGCGGACATACAATGAACGAATTAATCCAAGCTGAAAGAAAGGCTACAGAATATGCTATTACAAAGGCTGGAAAGCAAAATTACACAATTATGCTTCCAATCCTAAATGAATTCACACTTGGACAATTAATGTATCTATTCATGTTACAAACAGCTTATGCTGGTGCAATGATTAACATTGATACTTTCGATCAACCAGGAGTTGAAGAAGGTAAGAACGCTACATATGCTTTACTTGGCCGTCCAGGTTACGACGATAAGAGAGCAGAATTAGCAAATGCTCCACAAAAGCAAGATAAATACATCTTGTAATTCGATGACTAAATCTTCGAGAAATCAATTCATAGCGACTGCAGTATTCATAGTGCTTGCAATCGCTATGTTTTTTATCTCGAGAGACGAGGCTGCGTCAGAGTGGTTGACCCGTCATATCTACTTTAATTGGGCAAAAATTGTAGGTCCAATATTCAATTATGTAGAATTTGATGTATTTGAAGTATCCGCTTTTATCTGGGCAGCTATATTATTAGCTTTATTAATTTTCGCAATATACTATTTTGTCCATAAAAATAACGAACTTGGAATTAGACTAATTGCTTCTATTTGTTTAATTATTTCCATGTTTTCTGCAATTTATGTATCTACTGTTTCTATTATGTACAATAGAGAGAAATTAGATGTGTATGAAGTAGAGGAGGTTATGGATAAAGATGAGGTATTAGATGTTGCTGTTAGATACTTTTTAGATTTCCATTCTGTAGCATCTCAACAACAATTTACAGAATATGGCGCAACTATCTGTCCATACACAGATGAAGAGCTTATAAAAAAGATCCAAGAAGAATACGATAGACAACTAACAAGTGATTATTATTGCTCATATACAGCAACGCCAAAGAAAGTTGCTTCTTCATATTTAATGAGTGCATTCTCAATTGCTGGAATAACCTTTGGCACAACAGTAGAACCTGGGTATAATTACCAAATGCCTATGCACAATAAGTGCATAACTATTGCACATGAATTAGCCCATACTAAGGGAGTAATGAGGGAAGCTGATGCAAATGAACTTGCTTATTATATCCTTCTAAATTCTCAAGATTCATACCTAAGATATGTTGGCTATTTATATACATATGGATATATTAACAATGCTTTAATTTTAGTAAACGCAGGATTTGTTTTAGATATCCCAGCATGCGCTAAAATGGATAGATTTATCTCTTCAGAATTCTGGAGTATAAAAGGCACTTTATCTAATCTTGGAGAAACAATTAATTCTTGGTATTTAAAATCTAATTCTCAATCAGGAACAGGCTCATATGTGTCTCAATCTGACTATACAGAAGAGGTAGTTGAAAACGAGGAAGGCGAGGAAGAAATAATTTTTACTGTTAATAGTTTTTCTCACGTTCAAAACATGATATTTGGACTATATCAATAGTTATATTTTGTCCATATTTTTAATATTTAAATTCTAATTGTTAAAATTCCTAAATAATTCTATAATTATTTGTATGAAGATTAATGCAAAATCGAATCTTTTAGAGGGAAATGAGGGGAAAGTTATATTAGGCTTTTCCTTGTTCTTTATTCTAGGAGATTTGCTTCAACAACTCTATAACGCAGTAGATAGCATCATATTAGGTAGATTTGTATCTACAAACGCATTAGCTGCAATTGGAGTAGCAACGCCAATTATGAATTTATTCTTATACATGATTACTGGCTTTGCTATTGGAAGTTCTATAGTTTTTGCAAGATATTTTGGAATGGGAGACAAGGTAGGGCTAAAGAGATCTTTATCTACGGCTTTAATAATTGGTCTTGGATTTACAATCTTAGTATCTACAATTGCCATTATTGCTTGTAAACCATTTTTGAGATTTTTAAACACTCCAGAAGAAATTTTAGAAGATACAGCAATTTATCTTTACATCATATTTGCAGGGAATATATTTGCCTTCATCTATAATTTCTATACCTATGCTATTCGTTCAATTGGCAATTCATTAACGCCTCTAATTTTCTTAGTTATTGCTACAGCAATTAATGCAATCTTGGATTTATTATTCGTTATTGGACTAAAGATGGGAGTTATGGGTGCAGCGCTTGCCACAATCATTGCAGAAGGGTTATCTGTTGTAATGGTAATAGGATACACGAATAGAAAACTTGAGATTTTAAAATTATCTTTCAAAGATTTGGTATTTGATAAGCAAATGGCAAAATCTGTTTTGTCATATTCATCAACAGTTGCGCTTCAACAATCATTTGTATACATTGCAAGAATTTGCGTTCAAGGATTAGTTAACACATATGGTAGCGACTTTATAGCAGGGGCAAATGTAGGTGAAAAGATTAATGCATTGCTTTTAATCGTATTTAGAGGCTACACAAATGCGGTGACAACATTCTTCTCTCAAAACCTTGGTGCTCAAAAATACGATAGAATTGCAAGGGGATATAAATCAACTTACATAGTAACGGCAATAAATTCAGTGGTTATAACCTTAATTGGGGTATTCTTAGCAAAGCCACTTGTTCATATATTCATAGATAGTGAATCAACAGCAGCAATAGAAGCTGGCGTTACATACACAATGTATATGGCATATGGCTATACATTTGCTACGCTTATTTTCCAAAATCAGGCATTTATGCGTGGGCTTGGCTGGCTAAAGTGCTTCTTTACTCAAACATTCTTAACGATTGCTCTAAGAGTTATATTTGCATATTCTCTAAATGGCGTATGGGGACAAAATAGCGTATTTTACGCTGTGCCAATGAGCTGGGTTGTAGGTGGAACAATCTCGCTTGGACTTGGTATGTATGTCTACTTTAAAGACGTCAAAAAGCATATGCAAGAAAAAATTTCTTAAAAAATTAAACTTTTTCACAAAAACTTAAATATTTAGTTTATAATAAATGCGTGAGGTATTTTGCGCGTGATTAAATATGGCGTTATTGGTAACAATCTAGAACACTCTCTTGCTCCAGAAGTTCATAATATGTTTTTCAATATTTATTCGCTTGATGGGGATTTCGAGAAAGTAAACGTTTCAGTAGAAGAATTTAACAATGTAGATATCCATGATTTATTAATCGGCTTTAAGGGCGCGAATGTATCTTCTCCATACAAAGTTAGAATTATCTCGCTTTTAGATCAAGTATCTGACGAGGTTAGAGCAATTGGCTCAGTAAATACAATAAACAACATTAACGGCAAATTAATCGGCTATAACACAGATGCTGAGGGCTTTAAAGAATTGTTATCTAGAAATGGTATCAAGCCAAGAAATAAGGTCTTTGTTATTATGGGCTCTGGTGGTACAGCAAGAAGCGTTGTTTATTATCTAAAAGATAAAGCAAAAGAAATCTACGTTGTAGCAAGAAATATAGACAAGGATACAATTGAGGGTGCAAAGGTTATAGATTATGACCAATTACCATTTTTACGTGGTGATGTTTTAATCAACACAACTCCAGTTGGAATGTATCCAAATGTAGATAAGTGTATCGTAGATAAATCAATCGTTGAAAATTATGAATATATAATTGACCTTGTTTATAACCCAATCTTCACAAAGCTTATGCAAATTGGCGTAAAGATGGGTAAGAAGTGTATCCCAGGTCTATATATGCTTGTATCTCAAGGTATTACATCTCAAGGATATTGGCAAGGAATCAAAATGGATTCCATGATATCTAGAGTATATAAAGAGATTTCTATCATCGAGCAAAAGAAAGCTCATGGTAATGTCTACATTACAGGTATGATGGGATGCGGTAAAACTGAACTTGGCAAGAGTTTATCTAAAGCTCTAAATAGAGAATTTATCGACCTTGATGAATATATCGAAAAGATATCTAAAAAGAAGTTATCTGAGCTTTTAGCTGAGGGACAAGAAGTGTTTAGAGAATGGGAAACAAAAGCCATTCAAAAGATTGCATTTATGAAAGATAAAATAGTAGCGCTAGGCGGCGGTGCTGTTTTGAACGAATATAACGTTTTGACAATGAAATTGTCAGGCATTTTAATTTTAAGAGATAGGTCTTTAGATAGAATCCTATCATCAATTGATTTGGATGCACACCCATCAATTAAGGGAAAGGAAGATCTAATTCAAATGTATAATGAGCGTTATCCAATTTATCTAAGAATTTGCGATTGGGCAGTTCCTTATGGTGAATTGGATTTGGATACAAAGAAAATTGTGGAGGTTTTGAAATGAAAAAGATAATGGTCATTAATGGCGTTAATCTTAATATGCTTGGGATAAGAGAACCAGAGGTGTACGGAAACAAGACATATGAAGATTTAATAAACTATATTGGTACATACGCTAAAGAAAAGGGCGTAGATGTTTACTTTTTCCAATCAAACCACGAAGGCGATATAGTAGATTGTATCCAAGAATGCTATTTCAAGAAATATGATGGCATCATCATAAATCCTGGCGCATTTACGCATTATTCATACGCAATTCACGACGCAATTAAAGGCGTTAACATAAAGACAGTTGAGGTTCATATATCTGACATTAACACAAGAGAAGAGTTCAGAAAGAATTCAGTAATCGCACCAGCATGTATCGAACAAATAAAGGGCAAAGGATTCGATGGCTATTTGGAGGCAATCGACAAATTATTGTAGTTAATAAAACATAGTTTTTGACATTATTTCGCGCGTATGTTAATATTATACGCGTCACATAAGGAGCAAGCGATGAGCAAAACAACAGACAAAAATAAGACCACAATCGTAGCAGCGACAACACAAGCTAAAAAGGCTACGGAGAAAAAGGAACCAGCGAAGAAAAAAGAACCTGTAGCTAGTGCACCTAAAAAGGCAACTCCAAAGAAGGAAACACCAAAGGCAGCACCAAAAAAGCAAGAGGTTGAAAAGACAGAGCCAATAAAGGCAGAAGTTAAAAAGGCTGAACCAAAAAAGAGTGTGCCAAAAAAATCTACAAAGAAAGTTGAGGGGAAAATAGAACAAAAGCCAGTTGAAGTAAATGAGGCTCCTGTTCTAGAGGCTCCAGTGCAAGAAACTATGGATTTGAAGTACGAAGCACCTCAAGAGACGATAAATGCTCCTATCCCTCAAGAGAATGTTGAAATTATTCCTCAAGAACCTGCTCAAGATGAGGAAGTTATTACTGCTCCAAAACAAGATGCTCCTGTAAAAGAAAAGAAGAAAAAACTTTCAAAAGAATATTTAAAATCTCCTCTAAATAGAGTAGATACAAATCCTGAAGTTGGTTTAACAGAAGCACAACTTCAAGAGAGAATAGATAAAGGCTATGTAAACACACAAAAGAGTGTAGTTACAAAGTCGTATTTTGCTATCTTTAGATCAAACGTTCTAACACTATTCAATATCATCAACTTCTTCTTAGGTTGTGCTGTGTTAGTATTTGGACAATTAAAGAACGCATTATTCTTAGCAATCGTATTTGCAAATATGATTATTGGTATCTTCCAAGAAGTTAGATCTAAAAAGACTTTGGAAAAGATGTCAATTATGACAGCGCCAACTGTTGATGTAATACGTAATAGAAATAGCGTATCATCAAGATTCTCAATTCCAGCCGATCAAATCGCGCTTGACGATATTATCATTCTAAAGCAAGGAGCTCAAGTTCCTGTAGATTGTGTCGTTGTAGGCGGTGAATGTGATGCTAACGAATCTCTATTGACCGGTGAATCAGATGATATCCATAAAAAGAGTGGAGATGAACTATATTCAGGTTCAACTATCCAAGCCGGCGAAGCTACATGTAGAGTAACAGCCGTTGGTGAAAATTCTTATTCAGCTAAATTGTTGGCAGAAGCTAAGAAGTTTAAAAAGACAAAATCAAAGTTGATGCAATCTATCAACTGGATTATTAGAATCGTTACAATTCTAATCTTCCCACTTGGTATTTTAATGTTCTTAAACAACTACCAAGTATTCGATCACGTTTTATCAGATACAGTTACAAGAACAGTATCATCAATTATCGGTATGATTCCAGAAGGACTTATCGTATTAACATCTGTAGCTTTAGCTGCCGGTGTTTATAAGCTTGCAAGAAAGAACACACTTGTACAAGATTTGTATTCAATTGAAACACTAGCCAGAGTAGATACACTATGTTTAGATAAGACAGGTACAATCACTGAAGGTTCAATGCAAGTTGAAAAAGAATTAGTATTCTCAGAAAAATACGGTCAAATTAAAGATATCGTAGGAAATATGGTTAAGGCACTTGGACCAAACAATGCTACATTTGAAGCATTCCAAGCACACTATAAGCAAGATACAGAATTTGAAGTTATAAAAACAATCCCATTCTCATCTGCAAGAAAGTGGTCAGCTGTTAACTTTGGAATTAATGGAACATTCATTGTAGGTGCTCCAGAATTCGTATTAAAGGATAGATTTAACGAAGTTAAGGAACAATGTGAAGGCTTTGCAAAAGAAGGCTTCAGAGTCTTAGCGCTTGTTACATCAAAAGAAAAGTTAACTGAGGAGATGAATCCTCATAATATGACAATCGTAGCCCTAATCGTACTTAGCGATAAGATTAGAGAAAATGCAAAAGCAACATTTGAATATTTCGCTGAGCAAGGAGTTACTCTAAAGGTTATCTCAGGTGATAACCCAGTAACTGTTTCAAAAGTTGCTGAAAGAGCTGGTCTTGATGGCTCAGACAAATATATCGATGCTACAGAATTAGATACAGAAGAGAAGGTATACGACGCTTGTGATAAATACACAATATTTGGTCGTGTAACTCCAAAGCAAAAGAAGCAATTAGTTCAAGCTTTAAAATCTAAGGGCCACACTGTTGGTATGACAGGAGATGGTGTAAACGACGTTATGGCGCTAAAAGAAGCAGATTGTTCAATTGCTATGGCGGCTGGTTCTGAAGCTTCAAGAGCTGTTGCTCAATTAGTTTTACTAGATAGTGACTTCGCATCACTTCCATCAGTTGTAGGCGAAGGTAGACGTGTTATTAATAACATCGAAAGAGCAGCCTCACTATTCTTAGTAAAAACAACGTTTAGCGCGCTATTGACAGTACTATGTATCATCTTTAGCTTAAGCTATCCATTCGAAGCAATTCATTTAACATTAGTTAGTGCATTGTTCGTAGGTGTTCCATCATTCTTCTTGGCTCTAGAACCAAACAACCAAAGAGTTACTGGTGGATTCCTATCCAAAGTCTTTAAAAAGGCACTGCCTGCTGGTTTTACAATATCTTTATTAGTATTTTTAATCAGTTACACATACAGCAACATCGGTTATAACGTATCAAGCCAAGTTGCAACAATGGCTACATATATCTATGCGACAGTTTCATTTATCGTATTGATGCAAGTATGTCTACCATACACAAAGGAAAGAATATTCTTGATGGCAATTATGTTAGTTGCATTCATATGGTGTATCACGACATCGTTCATGGCTTCAATATTCAGCTTGTATCCATTGACATCGAATATGACAATAAAACTAGTCATCGCGTTAGTATGCGTAGTTCCTACAATGCTATTTATGCGTGTAGAGATAGAGGCGATAACAAACTTAATCAAGGAAGTAAAGGCATTCTTTAATAGAAATATTAAACGTGCTAAAAAAATTCTAAATAGGACAAAATAATTTATGGAGAACGAAAAAGTATTAGTATTGGACTTTGGTGGCCAATACAACCAATTGATTGCAAGAAGAGTAAGAGATTTAAATGTTTATTGCGAAATGCATCCATCTAATATCTCAATCGAAAAGATCAAAGAAATTAATCCAAAAGGTATTATTTTCACAGGCGGACCAAACAGTGTTTATGATAAAAAAGCACCACACGTTGATCCAAAGATCTTTGAATTAAACATCCCAATTCTAGGTATCTGCTATGGATGTCAATTAATCGCCTATACATTAGGTGGTGAAGTTAAGCACGCAGAAACAAGAGAATATGGAAAGCAAAAAGCAACATTCGCAGACTCTTTACTATTCAAGGATTTAAAGAAATCAAATCAAGTATGGATGAGCCATACAGATTATATTAACAAGTTACCAGATGGTTTCAAGATTGTAGCTCATACTGCTACATGTCCAGTTGCTGCTATGGAAAATACAGCAAGAAACATCTATGGTGTTCAATACCACCCAGAAGTAGTTCATACAATCGATGGTATTAATATGTTAAAGAACTTCTTATACGAAGTATGTAAGTTACATGGTGATTGGACTATGGACAACTTCGCTAAAGAAACAATCAAGGCTTTAAAAGAAAAGATTGGAGATAAGAAAGTTCTATGTGCATTCTCAGGCGGTGTAGATAGTGCTGTTGCTGCAACACTTGTACACAAGGCTGTTGGCGCTCAATTAACATGTATCTTCGTAGATCACGGTCTATTAAGAAAGGGCGAAGCTGAACAAGTTATGAAGGTCTTCAAAGAAGATATGGGTATGAACCTAATTAAGGTTGATGCTTCAAAGAAGTTCTTAGGAGATTTAGCTGGTGTTAAAGAACCAGAAAAGAAGAGAAAGATTATTGGTAAAGACTTCATTGAAGTCTTCGAAGCAGAAGCTAAGAAGATTGGTAAGGTAGATTTCTTGGTACAAGGTACAATTTACCCAGACGTTATTGAATCAGGTTTGGGACAAAGTGCTACTATTAAGTCTCACCACAATGTAGGTGGTTTACCATCAGTTGTAGATTTTAAGGAATTAGTTGAACCTTTAAGAAGCTTATTCAAGGATGAAGTAAGACGTGTAGGTTTTGAAATTGGTCTTCCAAAAGAAATCGTTATGCGTCAACCATTCCCAGGTCCAGGTCTAGCAATTAGAGTAATTGGTAATATTACAAAGAAGAAGTTAGACATTCTAAAGGATGCAGACTATATCTTAAGAGAAGAAGTAGCTTTGAATGGTTTAGATAGCGAAATTTGGCAATACTTTGCAGTTATCACAAACATGAGAAGTGTAGGCGTTATGGGCGATTCTAGAACATATGATTACACAGTAGTTCTAAGAGCCGTAACAAGCGTAGATGGTATGACAGCTGACTGGGCTAGAATACCATATGATGTGTTAGAAAAAATTTCAACCAGAATTGTTAATGAGGTTAAGCATGTAAATCGTGTAGTATACGATATTACTTCTAAACCACCAGCAACAATTGAATGGGAATAAAAGGAGAATAATATGGTACATAAGTATGATACTCAACTACTAATCGAGGGTAAGGATCTTGACCAACAAGAAATCATCGACTATTTCGAAAACGATTTAGATGGTGAATGCCTATTAGTTGTAGGAGATTCGGATTTAATTAAAATTCATTTCCACACAGACGAGCCATGGCAAGTTTTAGAATACTGCTCAACATTAGGAGAAATTTACGACATAGTCGTAGAAGACATGGATAGACAATCTAGAGGTCTTCAAGGTTAAAAAAAGAAAAAATTAAAATTAGGAGAATAAATTATGTTAACAGCAATTGTAGGAATTAACTGGGGCGACGAAGGAAAAGGCAGAATGGTAGACCTTATCTCTAAGGACTATGACATCGTTTGCCGTTACCAAGGTGGTAACAACGCAGGACACACAGTAATTAATCATTTAGGAAAGTTCATTTTGAACTTACTTCCATCAGGTATCTTAAGAGAAGATAACATCAACGTTATGGGTAATGGTATGGTTATCGATATCAAGCACCTTTGCGGAGAAATGGATAGATTAATTCAAGCTGGTGTTAAGATTACTCCAGAAAATTTAAAAATCAGTGATAGAGCAGTTATCGTATTGCCATATCACGTTCAATTAGATTGCTTAGAAGAGGAAAGACTAGGCGCAGCTAAATTTGGATCAACAAGAAGAGGTATTGCTCCAGTATACAGTGATAAGTATGCTAAGAAGATTATCTCTATGGGAGACTTGTTCTACCCAGAAGCTTTAGAAAAGAGAGTTGAAAGCTTACTTGAATGGAAGAATTTAACAATCACTAAGGTTTATGGCGCTCCTGCTGTAACTAAGGAAGAAATCATGGATTATCTAAAGACATACGGAGATAGATTAAAACCATTTATCGTAGATATGTCTAAGTTCTTAAACGATGAAGCAAAGAAGGGTAAGAATATCTTATTTGAAGCACAACTTGGTGCTCTAAGAGATATCGACTATGGTATAAATCCATACACATCTTCATCAAACAACATCGCAGCTTATGCTCCAATCGGTGCTGGCGTTCCAAATCTAAAGTTAACAAAGACTATTGGTATTATGAAGGCTTATTCAACATGTGTAGGTGAAGGACCATTCACAGTTGAAATGTTTGGCGATGAAGCTAAGGAATTAAGAGATGCAGGTGGCGAATACGGTGCAGCTACAGGTAGACCAAGAAGAGTAGGCGGATTTGACGTTGTTGCTTCTAAATATGGTTGTATGTGCCAAGGCGCTGATGAAATCGCTCTAACAAAGATGGACGTTCTATCTTATATGGATAAGATTCCAGTTTGTACAGCATACAAAGTTGGTGATAAGATCACAACAGATTTCCCACGTGGCGAAGAATTAAGAATTGCTACTCCAGTAATTGAATACTTACCAGGTTGGAAGTGTGATATTTCTAATTGCAGAAAGCCAGAAGACCTTCCAAAGGAAGCATATGATTACATTAAGTACATCGAAAAGGCTACAGAATGTAAGATTACATATGTTTCAGTAGGCGCAGACAGAGACGCATATTTGGTGATGTAATATGAGACTAAACGAACATTTTTTAGAATTAAAAGATAGTTATCTTTTCTCAACAGTCGCAAGAAAGGTTAGAGAATACCAAGCTGCAAACCCAGGAGTAAAGGTATATAAATTAAGTATCGGAGACGTAACTCTTCCTCTAGCTCCAGTTGTAATCGAAGCTATGCATAAGGCTGTAGATGAAATGGGAAAGAAGGAAACATTTAGAGGATATGGCCCAGAACTTGGATATGATTTCTTAAGAGAAAAAATCCAAGCATACTATGGAAGATTAAACGTTACTCTAGATAGAGATGAAATCATAGTATCTGATGGCGCTAAGAGTGACTTAGGTAATATCTTAGATATTATGGCTCCAGACAACAAGGTATTAATTCCAGACCCAGTTTACCCAGCATATGTTGATGTAAACGTTATGGCTGGAAGAAAAATTGACACATGCGCAGGGAACGACAAAAATGGTTTCAAGCCAATGCCTGATGCTTCTTATAAAGCTGATGTTATATATATTTGTTCTCCAAACAATCCAACAGGATCTGTATATACAAAAGAAGAATTAAAGGCATGGGTAGATTATGCTAATAGCCAAAAGGCATTAATCATCTTCGACGCTGCATATGAAGCATTCGTTCAAGACAAATCTCTTCCTCATTCAATCTTCGAAATTGAAGGAGCAAGAACTTGCGCAATCGAAATCTGTTCTTTCTCAAAGACAGCTGGATTCACAGGTACAAGATGTGGTTACACAATCGTACCAAAAGAATTAGAATTCAATGGTGTTAAAGCTAATGCTTTATGGAATAGACGTCAATCTACAAAATTCAATGGAACTCCATATATTATTCAAAGAGCTGCTGAAGCTGTATTCACAGAAGAAGGACAAAAGCAAATCCAAGCAAATCTTGAATATTATAGAGAAAATGCAAGAATCATCAAGAAGGCTTTAGTTGAAAAGGGCGTTTACTGCGTAGGCGGTGAAAACTCTCCATATATTTGGATGAAGTGTCCAAATGGAATGAAGTCTTGGGAATTCTTCGATAAGCTTTTAAACGAAAAGGGCGTTGTTGGTACTCCAGGCGCTGGTTTTGGTGAAAACGGAGAAGGATACTTCAGATTAACAGCATTTGGCGATAGAGAAACAACTATCGAAGCAACAAAGAGAATTGTTGAATTACTATAATGACTAAATACACTCAAGAGGAAATCGAAAAGATTATTCAAAGACTAGAGAAGATGCATCCTGAGGCGCATTGTGAACTAGACTTTGAAACTCCTTTTGAGGCATTAGTTGCTGTTATATTATCTGCGCAATGCACGGACAGGCGCGTAAATATAGTAACAAATGAATTATTTAAAAAATATAGAACACCTCAAGATTTCGCTTCTATAGAACAGGGCGAACTTGAAGAATTGATTAAACCTTGCGGATTCTATAAGAATAAAGCAAAAAATATTATTGCTTGTGCAAAGGGAATAATCGAGAACTTTAATGGTGAAGTTCCATCAACAATAGAGGAGTTAACAACTCTTGCTGGAGTTGGTAGAAAAACAGCGAATGTAATTTGTGCTGAGATATTCAAGCAAGATGCAATAGCTGTAGATACACACGTAAAGAGAGTTTCAAATAGGTTAGGATTCGTTAAAAGCGATGATCCATATGAAGTTGAAATGGCTCTAAAGAAAATCTTTCCAAAGGAAAAGTGGGCAAGAATGCATCATCTTTTAATATTCTTGGGAAGATACACATGTAAGGCTCAAAAGCCAGATTGTGCCAACTGTCTATTAAATGATATGTGCACATCGAGGAAATAGGTATGTTTTTAGATATAGCTTCAATTTTTATAAAAGCAGGTGACGGTGGCGATGGCATCGTTTCTTTCCATACAGAAAAATATGTAGATATGGGCGGCCCAGATGGTGGCGATGGCGGTAATGGCGGTTCAATCATCTTCGTTGTAGATGATGGTTCTTCAACTTTAGTTGACTTCCAATATGCAAAGCACTTTAGAGCCGAAAATGGGGCAAATGGCGCGTCAAAGAACTGCAGGGGTAAAAATGGTAAGGATTTAATAATTAAAGTTCCTAGAGGCACAATTATTAGAGACAAAGAATCTGGCGAGATTATCGCAGATATGTTCTATAAAGATTCAAGATTCGTAGCTCAAGCCGGCGGTCTTGGAGGCAAGGGAAATGCAAGATTCGCAACACCACAAAGAAAGGCACCAAAGTTCTGTCAAAAGGGAGAAAAGACAAAAGAAATCCCATTGACGCTAGAATTAAAGACAATTGCCGATGTTGGTCTTGTTGGATTCCCAAATGTAGGTAAATCTACACTTTTAAGTGTAGTTAGCGCTGCAAAACCAAAAATTGCAAATTATCATTTCACGACATTATCTCCAATCCTTGGAGTTGTTAAGCATTATGACAAATCATTTGTTATGGCAGATATCCCAGGATTAATCGAAGGCGCATCAGATGGTGCAGGACTTGGACATAGCTTCTTAAGACACGTTGAACGTGTAAGATTAATTGTTCATGTAGTAGATATCTCTGGAAGCGAAGGAAGAGATCCATTCTCTGATTATGAGATTATCAATCGTGAATTGAAGAAATATAGTAAATCATTAAGTGAGCTTCCACAAATCGTTGCAGCAAACAAGTGTGATTTAGTAGAAGATGAAAAACAAATTGAAGAATTTGAGAAGAAGATAGGAAAGAAAGTCTTTAGACTTTCAGCTGTAGCTCACCAAGGCTTAGAAGCTCTTTTAAATGAGATTTCTAAGGAACTAGATTTATTACCAGAAATTGAGCCAGTACATATTGAGACAACAGAAAAGGTAAGAGACAATTCATCATTCGAGATTTTAACAGATGGTGCAGGTTTCTTTGAAGTTGTTGGCCCACTTGTAGATTCTCTTGTAAGAAATGTTGTTTTGAGCGATTTCGAATCAAACAGATATTTCCAAAAGCAACTTTTAGAGAAGGGAGTTATTCAAGCATTAAAAGATGAAGGATGTGAAGAAGGAGATACTGTAAGAATTTCAGATATCGAATTCGATTTTGTGGAGTAAATATGACAAGTAAAGAAAGAGCAAAACTAAGAGGAATTGCAATGAAAATGGAACCAACTGCACAAGTTGGTAAAAATGGTATTACAGATACTTTAATTGCACAAATTAATGATCAATTAGAAGCAAGAGAAATGATAAAGGTATCTGTACTTCAAAATTCAGAATTAGACGCTAAGGCAGTTGCTAATGATATAGCTTCAGAAACGGGTGCCGAAGTAGTTCAAGTTTTAGGATTTAAAATTACATTATATAGAGTATCTAAAAAGGAAAACTTTAAGCACTTATTGTAATGAGTATTGGAATTTTTGGTGGGGCGTTCAATCCACCACACATTGAGCATATTAACATGATGCAAAAGGCACTTGATGAGGGCCTTGATACTATAGTGTGTGTGCCATCAAAAAATCCACCACATAAAAATACTTGTACAACTTCTTTTGCCCAAAGAATGGATATGCTAAATATAGCACTTTTGGGAAAGAGAAATATTATCATAGATAATATTGAAGATATAGATAATGAGATTCATTACACTTATCAAACACTTCCAAAACTAATTAAAAAATATGGCGATGTAGTCTTCATTATGGGAGGAGATTCTTTAATCGATTTCCATACTTGGAAAAACCCTGAAGAAATTATAAAGATGTGCCCAATTTGGGTATTTAAAAGAGGGGATAGAAATGAAGAATTTCAAGCTGCTAAAAAGTTCTGGGAAGATAAGGGCGCAAAGATAAAAGTTTTGGATTATGAACCAAAAGACATCTCATCATCTTTAATTAGATATGATATCGCTCTTGGATATGATGTGCCAGTTGATGAAAAGGTAAAAAGATACATCTACGAAAACGCATTATATTCGGATTATGAACCATATATTAGAAAGCTATCTAGAATGATTAATGAACATAGATTCTATCATTCACTTGGCGTAGCCAAATATGCTTTATATTTGAACGATAAGCATCATTTAGGACTAGATAATAACAAGGTATTATTAGCTGGATTATTGCACGATTGTGCAAAGCAAATCGAAAAGGATCCAACATACGATAAAGGTGATACTCCAAAAGATAGTATTGGAACACCAGTTGAACATCAATTCTTAGGGGCAGTAGTTGCTCAAAGAGAATTTGATATAAAAGATGAAGAGATATTAAGTGCTATTCGTTGTCATACAACAGGAAAGCCAAATATGACTATATTTGAAAAGTTAATTTATTCAGCAGATTTATTAGACGAGGGAAGAAAGGAAGATTTCATAATCCCACTAAGAAAGGAAATGGATAAAGGATTTGAACACGGCTTTTTAACTATAGTTAAACAGCAATATGATTATTTAAGAAAAGAAAAAGGAGATAATATTTATCCGCTAACAATTGAGTGTGCTAAATATTATTTGAATATATAGAGGTAAACATGGACGAGAAAGAACTAGTAAAAAATATTACAAATATTTTGGAGAATAAAAAGGCATCAAATATTAGAATAATTGATCTTGAAGGATTAAGCTCACTTGCTGATTATTTCGTTGTATGTTCTGGACGTTCTACAACTCAAGTTAAAGCTCTTGTAGATTACTTGGATGAAGAGATGGAAAAACTTGGCGTTAATATGATGAGACAAGAAGGAAAGCAAGAGGGAAGATGGGCTGTTGCTGACTTTGGTGATGTAATTGTACATATCTTCCATGATGAAACAAGACAAACTTACCAATTCGACGAATTGTGGGATAACGGTAATAATATTAAAAATATTTAAATATTTAATAACCATATTTCTTGTGTTAAAATAATTGTATGAATATCTTACAAATAATTAACACAAAAAAGAGTGGAAAAGCACTAACAAAAGAACAAATCGATTTCTGGATTAACGGAGTCATGAGTGGAGAAATAGAGGACTACCAATCTTCTGCGCTACTTATGGCTATTTGTTTAGTTGGATTCAACGAAGACGAAACATACAATTTAACTCAAGCCATTATAAATAGTGGTACAGTTGTTGATTTATCTGAATTCTATGATTTATCTGTAGACAAGCACTCATCTGGTGGAGTTGGCGATTCAACAACATTTGTTGTTGCTCCTATCTTTGCAGCACTTGGATTTAAGTGTGCAAAGGCATCTGGTCGTGGACTTGGTCATACAGGTGGTACGCTAGATAAATTAGAATCAATCCCTGGATTTAATATCAATTTGGATAAAGATCAATTTAAGAAGCAAATTGAAAAGATTGGTCTTGCTGTTATATCTCAATCTAAGGATATGTGCCCAGCAGATAAGAGATTATATACACTTCGTGACGTTACAGAAACAGTAGATAATGTAGGGCTAATTGCTTCATCAATTATGTCTAAGAAGTTAGCTTCTGGTGTTAAGAACATTGTCCTTGATGTTAAGTGCGGAAGAGGCGCATTTATGAAAGATTTAAATGCAGCTAAGCAATTAGCAAAGGAAATGGTTAAGATTGGTAAGAGGGCAAACAAGAACGTTGTAGCAATAGTTACTAATATGGACTATCCATTAGATGAATTCATCGGAAACTCTCTTGAAGTATATGGCGCACTAAATGTATTGACTGGAACAAAGAATAATCTACACGAAGTAGCTCTAACTCTTGCTGCAGAATTATTAAAATCTATGGGTATTAAAGATGCTTATCAAAAGTGCGAAGAAGTAATTGATAATGGTAAAGCATTAGAGAAGTTCAAAGAGATGATAAGTGCACAAGGCGGGGATATAACTTGCTTAGATAAAGAACATCTACTTCATTCAAATTATGTATTAGATGTTATTGCAAATAAATCTGGATATGTAACAGATATTGAGCCAATGGGCATTGCTGGTGCAGTAACAATGCTTGGCGGTGGTAGATTGAAAAAGACAGATTCAATTGATTTGTATTGTGGGGTTGAACTAAAAGTTCAAATAGGCTCAGCAGTAGAGAAAGGCGATGTTATTGCAAAGATATATTCTAAGGATGTAAATAACGCTGCAATTCTAAAGACATTCGAATCAATTAAGATAGAGGATGATATACCTCCAAAACCTCAGATGATATTAGCAATCGAGAATTAAGTTTAGCGGCTCTGGTGATTCAGAGCCGTTTATGTTTTATTTAATATCTTACTTTTATAATTTAAATAAGAACTAAATTAAAAAGAAGTTTCAATGGGGGATAAATGAAAAAGAACTTCTATATCTTGTTGGTTATCTTAATTTTATTATGCGCAGTTTTATGTGGCTGCAATTCAAATAATACGGATAAAAAAAAGAATATAGATTTTGGAACTGAATCAATTGAAATAGAGTATGAAGATTTTAATTTTGAATATAGAAAGATAGAATCGTTCGATATCCCTTTTGATATTCAAGATAGTATAACATTATTGATTAACTCAAAAGAAGAATTAGAAAAAGCATCTTCTATAAAAGATGGAAGATACCCAGAAGATCCAAATGCCTATTATACTTTAGAAAATCTAGATAAATATAACGATGAGTACTTCGAGACTCATAGTATTTTGATGTATTCTTGGCGTAAGTGGCGTGCAAGCTCAAGATTACAAATACAACTAGAATGTAGGGGAAATACTTTGTGCTTTATTAATAGTATGATATCAATAAATAATCCATCAATGATAGAAGCAAGCAAAATAGTTAATGAATATAAGATAGACTTTCTTGAATTATCTAAAAAAGAGACAATAATTGTTAAAAACATTGAGCGTGTAGATCAAAGGGGAGTTATGCTTTGCTAAAAAAGGTAGTATTGGTTATATTTTGTATAGTTATATTGATAGTTTCTTTTAGTGGATGTTCATCTAGTGAAGAGCCAGCGACCATTGAGAGATATAAAGTTCATTGCGACGTGTTGGGAATATATGATATTCCATTTGAAATTCAAGATGACAACATTTTAGTAACAACAAAAGAAGAGTTAAATAATGCTACTATCATTAAAGATGTTAGATATCCAGATGATCCAAATGTATTATATACTCTAGGGGAAGTTGATAACTATAATGAGGAGTATTTTGAAACGCATAGTATACTTCTTCATATATTTTATACAAAATATAGGGGAACAACTACTATAGATTTTGAATGTGAAGGGGATACTCTATATTTAAATGAGAGTTATACTGGTTGTTCAACCCCAAGCTATTATGTAAATAGATATAGGATTGCTTTTATTGAAGTAGATAAACACGATGTAGAAAATGTAAAAAAGATAGAGATTGGTAAAAGCGAGGGTGTTGTATGGTGCTAAAAAGAGTGTTATTTATCGTATGCTGTATAGTGATAATTATATTTGCTTTTAGCGGATGCGCTTCTAAAGAAGTAGTCCACACTGTGGATTTGGAATTTGTTAAATACGACACATTAAAAACATTCGACATTCCATTCGATATTCAAGAAAGCATTATTCTAATATCAACAAAAGACGAGTTTGATAAAGCATTTACCATCAAAGATGGAAGATATCCAGATGATCCAAATGCATACTATCATTTTAATGATTTGGAAAGATATGATGACGAATATTTCAAAGCTTACAGCCTTGTTATGATATCATGGCTACAACGATTCACATATTATGGAAAGATAATAAATCTTAAGCGCGATGATGATACTTTGTTTGTAGCAACTATTCCGGTTGGAAGCCAAACAATAATATATGTTAATGGAATCCCAGAGAGAAGAGAAACATTGCGTGTGGTTGATAATGAATATAGAATAAGTATTCTTGAAATATACAAAGAAGATATTAAGAATGTTAAGAGCATTAAAGAAATCAATACTGGTTCAGTTGCGATATCTTAATAACAAATATGGCCCTGCTTTTGCAGAGCCATTCGTTTTTTCTTTTAAGGCATATAGTCTAGGATAATTTAAATCCTATTCTTTATTTTCAGGCGCGTCTACGACAACGTCTTCTACAGTATCTTTAATCTCTTCATTAGTTTCGCTTGGCTCAGCTTCTTCAAATTCAGGAGCTTTCTTCTTTATAGCGAACTTTCCATAACCATGGATGATAGGAGATAGTGGCTTATAAATTAAAACTGTAATTATTGCTACAGCTAATCCCTTAACTATTGTGAATGGAAGATTGAATACTAATAGAGATAATTCAATTGAATCTACCCAACCTAATATAGCTTGATACATGCTAATGATGGCTTCCTTTGGAAGGAAGTTATAATAGAATGGATATGTAATCCAAAGGTTGATTGGATAAGATGCTAGACCCATTATGATTGCCCCTGCGAAACATGCAATAATAGCATATAACTTGTTATGACGATATTTATATATCATACCAGCAGGGAATACTAGAGCAGCACCAATTAAGAAGTTTGCAAGTTCGCCGACCCCAGATGTTGTTGTAATAGATAGATGGATTAGATTTTTAATCAAGCAAACTAATACGCCAGCAGAAGGGCCAAGCGCAAAAGAAGCAATCAAAGCTGGTAGCTCTGAAAAATCCATTTTAACAAATGATGGGATAACGGCTGGGATTGCAAAATCCAAAAACATTAATCCAAATGAAATTGCTGAAAAAATTGCAACTAAAGTTAAATAACGTGTTCTTGATACTTTCATACTATTCCTTTCCTATCCAGACTATTACTGTCGGTACTAGAATTTCACTAGATCGGCGCCGTTTGGTGCGGCGTTTGTGGACTTTAACCACCGGTGGAGACTTACACTCCGCCTCAAAGAATTTTTTTTGTTCGTTTCAATTATAACAATTTGATTTGCAATGTCAAGTATTATATACTATTGACTATGGAATACATAGTTCACAGCGTAGAAGAAACACATAAAATTGCGAAGCAAGTAGCCGATAAATTACAAGGTAAAGAGATTATTTTGTTGAATGGAGACTTGGGTGCTGGCAAGACAACTTTCACTAAAGGAATTGCAAAGGCTTTAGGGATTGACGATGTCGTTACTTCTCCTACATTTACATTCATGAAAGAATACAATGGAAGATTGAATCTTTACCACTTCGATATGTATAGAGTAGAAGAGGCTGATGAATTGTATGAATTAGGATTAAACGACTATCTTGGAATGGAAGGTGGTGTTTGTGTTATCGAATGGAATAAGTTCGAAAATATTAAAAATCCTATTATAATTAACATAGAAGTAATTGATGATACATCAAGGAAGATTGAAATTAAATGAAGATTTTATCAATAGACGTAACAGCATCAAAGTTAGTAGTAGTTGCTTTTGATGGAAATAAAACAAGTTTTAAAATTTCTCAAGAGAGTGGTAAAAAGCACAATGCGCTTGTAATGCCATATATTGAAGAAGTTCTAAATGATTTAAATTTATCTATTAAAGATATTGATGTATTTTCTTGCGTTATAGGTCCTGGATCATTTACAGGTATTAGAATTGGTATAGCTACAATGAAGGCTTTATCTTTTGCTATGAATAAACCTTGCGTAGCAATTAATGCGCTAGAAGAAATGGCATATGGTAAAGATGGCAACTTCCATACAGCAATTGATGCGCTTCATGATAACTATTATGTAGCTACATTTAATGGCTCTTGGGATAAGATGAGCGATGTAGATTGCAAGTTTATAGATGATATCAAAAAAGACAATTTACCAATCTATTTTAAAGAGAGTGAAGCAATTCCTCAAAACCTAATAGATATTACACTTGCTAAAGCAAACAAAGGCGAATTTACAGTTTTAGAGCCTTTGTATTTAAGAAAGTCTCAAGCAGAGAGGGATAGAGATGGAGATTAATATAGTTAACGTTCAAGAAAACTATATTGATGACATTTTTAATATCGAGCAAAGCGAAATAATTGTTCCTTGGTCAAAAGAATCTTTATTAGGATTAATCAGACAACAATTCATTATATTTAGAGTTATGTTAAAAGACGATGAAGTTATCGGCTATTATTCTTTCCAAAAGATTTGCGATGAAGGATATATAAATAACATAGCAATTAAAAGAGAATATCAATCTCAAGGTTTAGGAACTAAATTGTTTGAAGATTTAATTGAAAGAGCCGAAAAGTTTGAAGTAAAAGCCCTAACTTTAGAGGTTGGAAAGAACAACAATAAAGCTATTGGCCTTTATGAGAAATTCGGATTTAAAGTTGAAGGCGTTAGAAAGAATTATTATAAAAATTCTGAAGATGCTTTGATTATGTGGAAAAGATAACTTTTCCTTCACGAATTGAATTATATAAATATTTATAATATAATATTTTAGAATTAAATTTTAGGAGTTTATAAATGGCAAAAATTAAAATGGTTACGCCTATCGTTGAAATGGATGGCGATGAAATGACAAGAATCATCTGGAAGTGGATTAAAGATATTCTTATTCTTCCATATGTTGATTTAAAGACAATTTATTTTGATTTAGGACTTCCAAACAGAGAAGCAACAAAAGATCAAGTAACAATAGATTCAGCAAACGCTGCTAACGAATATGGCGTTGCTGTTAAGTGCGCAACAATTACGCCAAACGCACAACGTGTTCAAGAATATAACCTATCTACAATGTGGAAGAGCCCAAACGGTACAATCAGAGCAATTATGGATGGTACTGTATTTAGAGCTCCAATCATGGTAAAGGGAATTGTTCCATATATTCCAACATGGGAACAACCAATCGTTATCGCACGTCATGCTTACGGAGATATCTATAAAGATGTTGAAGGATATGTTAAAAAGGGCGGTAAGGCTAAACTTGTTTTAGAAGATGAAGATGGAACAAGAGAAATCGAAATCTTCGACTTCAAGAAATCTGGTGGTGTAGTAATGGGAATGCATAACGTAGATGCATCTATCTCATCATTTGCTAGAGCTTGCTTTAACTATGCTTTAGATTCAAAGAAAGATTTATGGTTCAACGCAAAAGATACAATTTCTAAGACATATGACCATAGATTCAAAGATTTATTCAATGAAATCTTCGAAAACGAATATAAAGAAAAATTCGAGAAGGCAGGAATTACATATTTCTATACTTTAATTGATGATGCTGTTGCTAGAATCGTAAGATCAAAGGGCGGCATGATCTGGGCATGTAAGAACTATGATGGAGACGTTATGAGTGATATGGTAGCTACAGCTTTTGGTTCGCTAGCTATGATGAGCTCAGTTTTAGTTTCTCCAACAGGAAAATATGAATTTGAAGCTGCACATGGTACAGTTACAAGACACTACTATAAGTACCTAAACGGTGAAGCTACATCTACAAACCCAGTTGCTACAATCTATGCTTGGAGCGGTGCTTTAAGAAAGAGAGGCGAATTAGATAACCTTCCAGAATTACAAGACTTCGCAAACAGACTAGAAAAGGCAACAATTAAGACTATCGAAGATGGTTATATGACAGGGGATTTAGCTGCTTTATACAAGGGAGAAAACGAAGTTCATAAGTTATTAACTGAAGACTTCCTAAAGAAGATAGCTGAAAATTTATAATGGGAAAAATATTAGTATTAGATTCTAATTCTTTAATCAATAGAGCGTTTTACGCTTTGCCAAACTTTTCTAATAGAAAAGGCCAATTTACTGGCGCGATATTTGGTTATATGAATATGCTTCTAAAACTAATTGATGAATATAAGCCAGATTATATCATTGCTACTTTTGATAGACATGCGCCAACATTTAGAAAGCAAATGTATCAAGAGTACAAAGCTCAAAGAAAGGGAATGCCAGATGAACTAAGAGCTCAAATCGAACCAATGAAAGAAGTTCTTAGAGCAATGGACATTCCAATTCTAGAGATGGATGGATATGAAGCTGACGATATCATCGGAACAATTGCAAAGACTTATAAAGATCAAACATACATCGTAACAGGGGATAGAGACTCTCTACAACTTGTCGATGATTCAACAACAGTTTTATTAACAAGAAAAGGCGTTTCAGAAATCGAAGCATTCACCCCTCAATATTTAAAAGAAACATGGAATATGGTTCCATCTCAAATTGTTGATTTAAAATCACTAATGGGAGATACTTCAGATAATATTCCAGGCGTTCCAGGTGTTGGCGAAAAGACTGCAAAGGATTTATTAGAAAAGTATCAAACTTTAGATGGCGTATATGAGCATATAGACGAAATAAAGGGCAAGCTTAAGGAAAAACTTGAGCTAAATAAAGAATTGGCTTATTTGTCTTATAAACTAGCCACAATCAAAATAGATACTCCAATTTCATTTGATTTAGAATCAGCAAAATTTTCTGGTGAATATGCCCCAAAATTGTTTGATGTATTGAAAGATTTAGAATTAAACAAGATTATCGAGAAGATGTCTTTAAGCGGTGGAGAAAAGCACGAAGAGATTAAAATCGATATTAAAAACATTGTAAGTGTAGATGGGCTAAAGGAAGTAAAAGATGAAATCTTTAGGGCAAAGAAGTTCTCGCTTGCTATAAATGAAAATATCGAAATCTCAACTAATAAAAATAACGCTTATCAAATCCAATTATCAGACAATTTATTAGAAGGTATTTTCTTTGATGCATTCTTATATGAATTCAAAGATATATTTGAAGATTCATCAATTAAAAAGATTATCTTTGATGTTAAGAATTTCATGTATGAATTAAAGCATCAAGATATTAAGATTCAAAATTATGACGATATTTTGGTTATGGCATATGTGTTAGATGCCAATAGAAACATAAAGTCATTAAAAGATTTAATTGATACATTTGGTATTGTTATTAATTCTCAATCTGCAGCTATTTTGCATATTGAAGAACAAGTGCTTCAATTAATGAAAGAAAAGAAACTTGAATCACTATACTTTGATATTGAAAAGCCATTAATTAAAGTTCTATTTGATATGGAACAAGCTGGCTTTAGTGTAGATAGACAAAAGATTGAAGAACTATCTACTAAATATAAAGGGGAACTTGCAAGCCTAACTCAACAAATATATGATGCTGCTGGAATGGAGTTTAATATTAATTCTCCACGCCAATTAGCACATGTATTATTTGAAGAACTTGGCCTTGATTCTAAAAAGGCTAAAACAAAGACTGGATATTCAACTAATGTTGAAGTATTACAAGAATTGCAAGATTCTCATCCAATCATATCTCTTTTATTAAGATACAGAGAATTAGAAAAATTAAGATCTACATATTTAGATGGAATGTTACCTTTAATCGATGAAGATGGAAAGATTCATACTATCTTTAAGCAAACAGTAACAGCTACCGGTAGATTATCTTCAACAGAGCCAAACCTTCAAAACATCCCAGTTAGAAAAGAAGAAGGAAGACAAATAAGAGGAATGTTCATTGCATCTAAAGGACAAACTTTAGTATGTGCCGACTATTCTCAAATCGAATTAAGATTGATGGCTTCTTTCTCTCAAGACGAGGGCATGATTTCAGATTTCAATTCAGGTAAAGATATTCACGCTGCAACTGCTTCTAAGATATTTAATGTGCCACTACCATTTGTAGATAAAGATTTAAGAAGACAAGCAAAGGCAGTTAACTTTGGAATCATCTATGGTATTACAGATTTTGGTCTATCTCAAGATTTAGGAATACCAGTATATAAGGCAAAAGAATTCACAACTAATTACTTCAAGACATATCCACGTGTTCATGAATATATGGAAGAACTTGTAGAGAAAGCTCAAAAGTGTGGATACGCTACAACTATGATGGGAAGAATCAGAACTATTCCAGAACTTACAATGTCTAATAGAAATATGCAAGGCTTTGGAAAGAGAGTAGCTATGAACATGCCACTTCAAGGAAGCGCGTCAGATATTATAAAGCTTGCTATGATAAAAGTTGCGAATGAACTTGAAAAGGGAAATTACAAGGCAAAATTAATTATGCAAGTACACGACGAATTAATCATTGATTGTCCACTTGATGAAGTAGAGAAGATAAAGCCACTTTTAAAGAACGCAATGGAAAGTGTAGTAAAATTAGAAGTACCTTTAATTGCTGAAGTTGGTGTTGGAGATAATTGGTTAGAGGCTAAATAATGAAGATAGCAATAATTGGCGGAATTGGATCTGGTAAAAGTGAAGCTGCAAATATTATTAAAGATTTGGGTTATCCAGTTTATGATGCCGATAAAATCTATAAAGAGATTTCTCAAAGAAAAGATTATTTAAATCTAGTTGAATCAATATGGCTAGGTGCTGTAAAAGATGGGGCGCTTGATAGAGCATATCTTGGAAAGATAGTATTTTCAAATAAGGCAGAATTAGATAAATTAAATGCTATAGCTCATCCTTTAGTTAAAGAAGAAATAGAGAAATTATCTAAGGATAAAGAAGTTGTGTATGTAGAAGTGCCAGTATTTGTTGGCTCTATACTTCAAGACTTTTTCGATAAAGTAATCTTAATTGAATCAGAAGTTAAATTTAGAATCTCAAGAATTATCAAAAGAAGTGGTTATGATAAAGAATATGCAAAAAAGATTATTGCATCTCAACCAACAGATAATGAATTAGAAGCTTACGCAGATATTATTGTTAAAAATAACAAAGATTTATTATATTTAAGACAACAATTAGCAAAAGTTTTAGTTTAATTTTATTTATTTCTCTACAAAAAGTATAAAGCACGACGCCTAGCATATTTTTTTGGGTATAATATTAAACGGAGGAAATTATGAAAAAATTTATTTATATTATTGGGTGTGCAATATCAGGCGAAAGATTAATGTTGGATATTATTAATAATTCCATAAGCATTAGAACAATAAACGAACTAGGAATTAAAAGTAGCAGAGAAGATGATAATGGTCGTTTTGATCGAGATAATGTATATGTTTCAATTCCAGAATTAGGGTTAAAAGGTTTTGAATTAGCGTTTTTCGGTAGAGGAATGATTGAAAGAAGCAGCGATGATTGCGTAATATTCAAAAAAGAAATAGATGTATTAGAAGATAAACCATTAAATGTATAAAAAATAAGGTTCGCAAAATGCGAACCTTTCTTTTCGTTTGTTTGTTAATTATTTTTCTAATTGATCCATATGTACATCAAGTTGCGGGAATGGAATAGTGATGTTTTGTTCATCGAATTCTTTCTTAACTTGAGCCATTAAATCAAATCTTGTTGGCCAATAGTCTTTTGTCTTTGTCCAATATCTAGCAAGAATAACGATTGAAGAATCAGCATGCTTTGAAACATATGTAACAGGTGTTGGATCTTGAAGAATTTTATCGTGTGCATCCATAACCTTTTGAATAGCAGCTCTTGCTTTTTCAAAATCTTCTTCATATGAAATAGAGAATTCTAAATCACTACGTCTTGTCTTATTCTTTGAATAATTAACAATTGGAGTGTTTGAAGTCTTTGAGTTTGGTAGGATGATTACCTTATTATCTGGAGTTGTTAGGTAAGTGTAGAATAATGTAATTTCTGTAACTGTACCTTCAGCTGTATCAACAGTGATGAAATCTCCAATCTTATAAGGACGAAGAGCAACAACGATAAGACCTCCTGCAAAGTTAGATAATGAACCTTGTAGAGCAAGACCGATTGCTGTACCTATAGATAGGATAGCTGCTGAGATTGCAGATGTTTGGAATCCTAAATATCCAATAGCAACTACAAACAATATAACTTTAAGTGTACGTCTAACAACTGGGATTAAAACATGGCGTAAAGTCTCATCGAATTTCTTTTGTTCTAATCTTCTATCAATACGTTTTGTAACTAAGTTGATTACTTTACAAAAGATGAATAAAGCTATTAAAACAATAACTAATTTTAAACCTTCTGTTGTTATCCAATTGCCAATGGTTTGAAGTAATTCTGTGAAGTTCATTTATAGCCTCTTTGTATTTTTTATGTAATAAATCTATTTTAAATAACTATAACAAAATAGTCAACTTGAGTTGACAACGCCAAATGCACATAACTATAATAGAAAATGTTAGCATCCTAACAATATAAATGGCGAGGGCTTATGGTTACACAAGATCAAATCGGAAAAGAGTTTGGAAAAGTAATGAATCTTATTAAGAGAAGATTCGCTGAAGTTGCTAGCAAAGAATTCGAGAAAGAAACTTGCGGCAATGAAGCATGCACATATACTCCAAAGCAAGGAATGATAATAGGTTATATAAATAAAGCGACTCAAGAAGGTAGAGATGTCTTCCAAAAAGACATAGAAAAAGAATTTTCAATTAGACGTTCTACAGCAACAGGTATTTTACAGTTGATGGAGAAAAATGAATTCATTAAAAGGGTATCAGTAGAAAATGATGCTAGATTAAAAAAAATAGTTCTAACTAACAAAGCAATACAAATGGATAAGAAAATTGTATCAGGATTTGGTGCAATTTCAGATTTAGCTTTTAAAGATATTAGTGAAGAAGAACTAGAAGGATTAATGAATATCATACAAAAAGTGAAAAAAAATTTAGAGGATAAATAGATGAATGTAATTAAAAAGTTAGCCGGAAGCATTAGGGAATACAAGAAGGCTACAATAATTACTCCAATTGCGGTAGCACTTGAAGTTGTAGTTGAATGTATTATTCCTCTTGTAATGGCAAAATTTATTGACGAGTTAACAAATGTTGTAAACGCTGAGCCAATCGACTTTGTTATCGATGGAGTTATTTTGCTTGTATTAGCAGTACTTGGTTTTGCATTTGGTACGATATCGGGAAGATATTGTTCAATTGCATCTTGTGGTTTTGCTAAGAACTTGAGATCAGATTTGTTCTTAAAGGTACAAACATTCTCATTTGCAAATATAGATAAATTCTCAACTTCATCATTAGTAACAAGATTGACGACCGATATCACAAACGTACAAATGGCTTTCATGATGATAATTAGAATCGCCGTTAGAGCTCCATTTATGGCTATATTCTCATTGGTAATGGCCTTTTCAATTAACTGGAAGATGGCACTTGTATTTACTGTAATTATGCCAGTGCTTGCGTTTGTATTAATTATGGGTATTAGAATTGTTCACCCATTGTTTGAAAAAGTTTTCCATAAATACGATAGGTTAAACGAATCTGTAGAAGAAAACATCAAAGGTATTAGAGTTGTTAAATCTTACGTTAGAGAAGATTACGAAATTAACAAGTTCGATACAACAGCTAAAGAAGTTAAGAAGGATTTCTTAAAGGCAGAAAAGATTATCGCTTTAGCAATGCCTACAATGCAATTTGCTATGTATACAGGTATCATTGTTGTAAGTATTGTTGGTGCATTCTTGATTGTAAATACATTCCAAGGTATTGATGGCACTGGCAATTACATTTGGGGCGAATTATCTGTAGGTGGTTTATCTAGTATCATTTCTTATGGTATGCAATCATTGATGTCAATGCTTATGGTTGCTATGACACTAATTTTCATAACAATTGCTCAAACATCATCAGAAAGAATTGCAGAAGTTTTAGATGAAGAAAGTACACTAAAGAATCCAGAAAACCCATTAATGAATGTTGAAGATGGTTCTATCGAATTTAAGAATGTATCATTTAAATATTCTAAAGAGGCAGAAAGATTAGCTTTATCTAACGTTAACCTAAGCATTAAAGCAGGGGAAACAGTTGGTATCATTGGTGGTACTGGTTCTGCTAAATCAACTCTTGTTCAATTAATACCACGTATATATGATGTAACAGAAGGTGAAGTATTAGTTGGCGGCAAGAATGTTAAAGAATACGATTTAGCAACCCTAAGAAATCAAGTTGCTATGGTTCTTCAAAAGAACGTTCTATTCTCAGGTACTGTTAGAGAGAATCTAAAGTGGGGCGATGAGAATGCTACTGATGAAGAAATTATAAAGTATGCAAAATTAGCTCAAGCTCATGATTTTATCATTGCGCATCAAGATGGCTATGATAGATACATTGAGCAAGGTGGATCAAACGTATCTGGTGGTCAAAAACAAAGATTATGTATCGCAAGAGCTCTTTTAAAGAAGCCTAAGATATTAATCTTAGATGACTCTACAAGTGCCGTAGACACAAAGACAGATTCATTGATTAGAAAAGCATTCAAAGAAGAGATTCCAAACACAACGAAGATTATCATTGCTCAAAGAATCGCTTCAGTTGAAGATGCAGATAAAATTATCGTTATCGATAATGGCGAAATAGTAGATATTGGTAAGCATGATGAACTTCTAAAGAGAAATAATATTTACCAAGAAGTATACTACTCACAAAATAAGGAAGGAGGTGCTAACTAATGGCTAAGTTCAAGGGAAATCCAGCAAAGATGCAACAAAGCGAAATGGCAGGCACCGCCAAAAGATTAATTAAATCTTTATTCCATTATTATAAGTGGGAATTAATAGTTGTAATGATAGCATTGCTATTTAGTGCTGTAGGTAGCACAGCAGGCAGTGTATTTATTGGAAGCATTACAGACGAGTGCATTACTCCAGCAGTTCAAAGAATTGCTCAAGGTATGGCAGTTTCTGAATCTTTAGATTTAATGTGGCCAACATTGATTAAGTATTTAATCGCAATGGTTACAATTTATGCAATCTGTATTTTTGCTACATTTGCATACACAAGAATCATGGCAAATGTAACACAAGGCTATCTAAAGAACATAAGAGGCGAAATGTTCTCTCATATGGAGAGTTTGCCAATCAAGTATTTTGATACTCATGCAAGAGGCGATGTAATGAGTTATTACACAAACGACGTAGATGCTATCCGTCAATTGTTATCTCAAAGTATTCCTCAAATTATAACATCAGTTATAACACTTACAGCCTTTATCGTAATCATGCTATATTACAGCATTTGGTTAACTCTTGTTATCTTCGTTGGTGTAATTGCTATGTTTGCTTTAACAGGTTCAGTTAGCGGTAAGAGTGCAAAGTATTTCGTTAAACAACAAAAGTCTATTGCTAAAACTGAAGGTATAGTTGAAGAAATGATGAATGGCCAAAGAGTAATCAAGGTATTCTGTCATGAACAAAAAGCATACGAAAAGTTTAAAGAAGCAAACGATGAATTATGCGATGATGGTACAAAGGCTAATACATATGCAAATATCTTAATGCCTATGATGGGTAACTTAGGATGGATTATATATGTAATCGTAGCGTGCGTAGGTGCAGTACTTGTAATGAGTGGAGCAAACAACGTATCTTTACAAGGATATGGTGAACCTCTAACTGTTGGTATTATCATTTCATTCTTAATCATCAGTAGATTATTCACAATGAATGTATCTCAAACGGCTCAACAAGTTAACTCAATTATTATGGGTATCTCTGGTGCATACAGAATCTTCAAGTTAATTGATGAAGAAAGTGAATATGATGAAGGATATGTAACTTTAGTTAACGCTAAATATGATGAAAACAATAACATCGTAGAGAGCGAAGAGAGAACAGGTATGTGGGCTTGGAAGCATCCACATCAAGCTGATGGTACAATTACATATCATAAATTAACAGGTAAGATTGACTTATTTGATGTTGATTTTGGATATAACGAAGAAAAGATTGTTTTACACGATGTAACAATTAACGCAAAGCCAGGACAAAAGATTGCCTTTGTAGGTGCAACTGGTGCTGGTAAGACAACTATTACAAACTTAATTAACCGTTTCTATGATATTGCTGATGGTAAGATTCGTTACGATGATATTAATATCAATAAGATTAAAAAGCCTGATTTAAGAAGATCACTAGGCATTGTATTACAAGATACAAACCTATTTACAGGTACAGTAAAAGATAACATCAGATACGGTAAATTAGACGCTACAGATGAAGAAATTATTGAGGCAGCTAAGATTGCAAACGCACATGATTTCATCACTCGTTTGCCACAAGGATACGATACAGTTCTAACAGCCGATGGTGCAAACCTATCTCAAGGACAAAGACAATTGATATCTATCGCTCGTGCTGCTGTTGCTGATGCTCCAGTTATGATTCTAGATGAAGCTACATCTTCAATCGATACAAGAACAGAAGCTTTAGTTCAAAAGGGAACTGATGCCTTAATGAAGGGAAGAACAGTATTTGTAATTGCCCATAGATTGTCTACAGTTCAAAACGCTGATGTAATTATAGTATTAGATCAAGGTAGAATTATTGAAAGCGGTACACATAAAGAATTGATAGAAAAGAAAGGTAAGTATTATCAATTGTACACAGGTGCATTTGAATTAGAATAATATTGTGATATAATCAAAACACATAGGGATTTAGCAGAGATGCTTGATCCCTATTTTTATAACAAACAGTATAGTTGATTTGACAAAAAGTGTATAAATTACTATACTAAAATCGGAGGAAACATACATGTTTATTGAAAAGTTAGAGCAGAAGATGGGGAGAGATAGACCAATATTCTTAAGTGATATCTTTGATTTATTTAAAGATTATTCTCAAGCATATATTTATAAATTAATTAAAGAGGGCGAGAAAACAGGGAAGTTGGTTAAGTTTGAAAGGGGCATATATTATTTGCCAACTAAATCTTATTTTGGAGAATCATTGTTGTCTCCAAATGAAGTTGCTTTTGAAAAATATGTTTCTAATGGTGATGATAATTATGGCGTTTTAGGGGGCCTTTCGATACTTAATTATTTTGGAGTAACGACACAGGTTCCTCAGACTATTACTATAGTAACAAATAAAGAAGCGACTAGAGGAAGGAAAGTATATATAGGTAATATGCCATATATTGTAAAAAAATCTAGAATGGAAATTTCAAAAACAAACCAAGCTGCTTATACTGTTGCTCAATTGTTTTATGAATTAAAAGACGACGAATCATTGTCTAACTTTTCTTTAGATTTATTACAAGAATATATTAAAAAAAATAATGTAAAAAAAGAGGATCTAATTGATGTGGCAATTAACTTCCCATGTTCAGTGCTAAAAAGGATGCGTTCTAGTGGGGTATTTAGTTATGTTGCATAATGATGACAAACAATTTATAGATGCAGTAGTAAGAACAAACAAATATTGTGGCATAAACGAATCATTAATAGAGAAAGACTATTATGTAACAATGCTGTTAAGAGAGTTAAATAAGAGAATAGAAGGTATTATATTTAAAGGCGGAACTTGTTTATCAAAATGCTTTAAAATCATTAATAGATTTTCGGAAGATATCGACTTAACTTTAGATGTTACTCATTTCACACAAAGCAATAAAAGAAACGCAAACAAACAAATAATAGAAGTATGTGATGCCTTAGATTTTAATGTGAGAAATAGAGAACAAGTAATTAATCATAGTCACGGCAATTATAACAAGTATGAAATAGAATATCCTACCAAATATAATTCTCCAGCAGTAAAGTCATATATTCAAATCGAGATGGTATATATTCAAAAGGCATATCCAGACGAAATGAAGAAAGTAAATTCTTATATAGGGGATTGGCTAATATCATCTGGACGTTTAGAGGATGCTAGCCTATTTGGGCTTGACCCGTTCGATATAAAAGTTCAAACCTTGGAAAGAACATTTATAGATAAGGTATTTGCTGTTTGTGATTATTATTTGAGAAATGATTCTAAAAGAAATTCTAGACATATATACGACTTGTATAAGTTATATGATTCAATAGCATTTAATGATTCTTTCAAGAAGCTTATAAACAACGTGAGAGAAGATAGAAAAATTAGTAAGATTAATCTTTCGGCAAAAGAAGATGTAAACATTAATGAATTGCTAATGGATATCGTTAATTCCAAATATTATGAGTCAGATTACAATACAATAACTAAGCAACTATTGTTTGAATCTTTGGATTATGAAGAAGCGATAAAAGTTTTGCAAAAGATTATCGATAGCAAAATGTTTATATAATTAATAAAAAGATTTGTGCTAATATAAATATTAGAGGTGAATTATGAGTTTTGTTATCACAATTGGAAGAGAATATGGTTCAGGCGGTAGATATATCGCTCAAGAATTAGCTAAAAGATTAAACGTTAAATTCTATGATAACGACTTACTATTACAAGTCGCTAAGGATTCAGGATATAGCCCAGAATTCGTTAAAGAAAACGATGAGAAAAAAGAAATTTTCTTGAACGGCTTTATCTCTAATGGAATGATTGATCCAATTAATATTTATTCGCCATCACAAAATGTGTCTTTAGCTACATTTGATGCAATAAAGAAATTAGCAGATACAGAGTCTTGCGTAATTGTTGGTAGATGTTCATCATATGTTCTAAAAGAAAGATCAAATGTTTTAAATGTATTTATTACTGCTTCAATGCAAAATAAAGTATTTAGAGCAATTACATATTATGGAGTAGATGCTAAGGTTGCTGAAAAGGTAATCAATAAAGAGAATAAAAACAGGGCAAAATACTTCAATTTCTATACTGATGATGAATGGGGAAAGGCTGCAAGTTATGACCTATGCCTATCTTCAGATATTGGTATTGAAGAAGTAGTTGATGTCATTCTTGAATACGCCAAAAAGAAAAAGCTTATTTAAATTAGTTTGACAATTTAATTTATTAGGGCTATACTACTTTATACTGAATAGCTAGTGGAAACACACAATAGGACAAGCTGTTTTAGCGATTTGATACAGAGAGCATCGGGAGCTGAGATGATGCACAATAACTAAAATAAGTACCACCGATTGAAAAAGCCGTTATATCACGTAAAGATAAAAATTAAGAGATAGCATTGCGCTATAAATAAGGTGGAACCGCGAGTAATCGTCCTTATGCGAAAGCATATGGACGTTTTTTTATATATTGGAGGATTAAAATATGTTAATTACACTAAAGGATGGAAGCCAAAAGGAATATCAAAACGGATTATCTGTTTATGAAATTGCCAAGGACTTATCAGAAGGATTAGCAAGAGTAGCACTAGGTGCTAAAGTAAATGGACAAGTAGTTGAAACAAGTTATGTTATTAATGAAGATGCAACACTTGAAATTTTAACATTCAAAGATGACGAAGGTAAGAAGATGTATCGTCATACATGTTCTCATATCTTAGCACAAGCCATCAAAAACATTTATCCAACATCTAAGTTGGCTATCGGACCAGCAATCGATGATGGATTCTATTATGATATCGACTTTAAGACTCCAATAACTACAGACGATTTAGAAAAGATTGAACTTGAGATGAAGAGTATCATCAAGGCTAACTATAGAATGGAAAGATTTGAATTACCAAGAGCAGAAGCTTTAAAGCTTATGAAGGGATTCAGCGAAGACTACAAGGTTGAATTAATTAACGATTTACCAAAGGATGCAGTTATTTCATTCTATAAGCAAGGAGATTTCGTAGATTTATGTGCTGGACCACATATCCCATTCACAGGTATGATCAAGGCATTTAAGTTGTTATCTATCACAGGTGCTTACTGGAGAGGTAATGAAAAGAACAAGATGTTAACAAGAATCTACGGTACATGTTTCGATAAGAAGCAAGATCTTCAAGATTATGTTCAAATGCAAGAAGAAGCTAAAAAGAGAGACCATAACAAACTTGGTAGAGAATTAGGTATCTTTATGACAAATGAATATATTGGACAAGGTTTACCACTACTTATGCCAAAGGGTGCTAAGTTATTCGAAATTCTATCAAGATTTGTTGAAGATGAAGAATATAGACGTGGATATATTAGAACAAAGACTCCATATATGGCAAAGTCTGATCTATACAAGTTATCAGATCACTGGTATCACTATAAAGATGGTATGTTCGTTCTAGGCGATGAAGAAAAAGATGATGAAGTATTCGCACTTCGTCCTATGACATGTCCATTCCAATACATGATTTACAAGAACGGACTAAAGTCTTATAAAGACTTACCAAAGAGATATGGTGAAACATCTACATTGTTCAGAAATGAGAACTCAGGTGAAATGCATGGTCTTATCCGTGTAAGACAATTCACAATTTCTGAAGGTCACTTAATTTTAAGACCAGACCAATTAGAAGAAGAATTCAAAAGATGCTTGGATTTAGCTATGTTCATGCTAAAGATTACAGGTCTATCAAACGATGTATCTTATAGATTCTCTAAGTGGGATCCAAACGATAAGGTTAAGTTTATCGATAACCCAGAAGTTTGGGACAAGGCTGAATCAACAATGAAGACTATCTTAGATAACCTAGGATTAACATATTCTATCGGTATCGGTGAAGCTGCATTCTACGGACCAAAGCTAGATATCCAAGTTAAGAACGTATACGGAAAAGAAGATACTCTTATCACAATCCAAGTAGATATGTTCAACGCTGAAAAGTTTGATATGTCATATATTGATGAAAAGGGTAACAAGGCAAGACCATATATCATCCACAGAACATCAATTGGATGTTATGAAAGAACAATGGCCTTAATGATTGAAAAGTTTGCTGGTGCATTCCCAGTATGGTGCGCTCCAGTTCAAGCAAAGATTCTTGCTATCACAGATAGAGCTAAAGAATACTGCGAAAATCTAGTTAACCAATTATCTTACCTAAACATCAGAGCAGAAGCCGATGTTAGAAATGAAACTCTAGGTAAGAAGATTATGGAAGCTAGAAACGAAAAGATTCCATACCTAGTAGTTGTAGGTGATAAGGAAGTTGAAAACGGAACAGTATCTGTAGATAGAAGAACAGATGGTAAATTAGGTTCAATGAGCGTAGCTGACTTCATAGCCAAAGTGCAAAATGATGTCTCTACATTTAGATTGGACTAATTAATAACTTATAGACCGTTGAAGGAATTTGTTTTTGAAATATAAGACATTTTCCTTGCGGCCTATTTTTCTTATGAGAAAATATGGAAACAGTTTACAAATTTTTAAAAGATGCAAAGACATTCTATCTTGGAACAATTAAAGATGGCGCTCCATCAATAAGACCAATTGGTACAATAAATATCTTTGAAGGTAAATTGTACTTCCAAACAGGAAAATCTAAAGACATGTCTAAAGAAATGATTGCGAATCCAAATATTTATATTTGTGCAATGAATTCAAAGGGCGAATGGATTAGAGTTTCTGCAAAAGCATATATAAATGATTCAATTGAGTGTAGCGAAGCTATGCTAAAGAATTATCCAGAACTTCGTGGTATGTATACACCAGGGGATGGAAACTGCACATGCTTTTCAATTGAAGATGCATCATATGGTATATATTCATTCACAAGTGCACCAACATTTGGAAAGTTTTAAATAAAATAAATATAACTATATAATTTTGTGCTTCAAACGTTTGACACAAAAAATAACAATTTGGTAAGATTACTATGCAAATGAAGTAGACTTATGTCTCACCCGTCGGGCAATGGCTAAACGTGGTATATAGAAAACAAGTAATTTCTATGGACAATAAGGTATACTTTGTTGTCCATATTTTTATGCCTAGAGGCAAGGAGGATTCGGCTTATTAAAGAGCTACTTATTAACGAACAAATTAGAGCAAAAGAAGTAAAGCTAATTGATGAAGATGGTACACAATTAGGAGTTATGCCAACACGTCAAGCTATTGAAATCGCTTATGGCAAGAACAAAGATTTAGCATTAATGAGTGCTTCTTCAGAACCATATGTTTGTAAGATTATGGATTATTCTAAATACAAATATGATATGGCTAAGAAGGAAAAAGAAAATAAAAAGAATCAAAAGATCGTAAAGGAAAAGATTGTTCAATTATCTGCAGTTATCGATGTAGGTGATTTAAACACAAGAGCAAAGCAAGCTAGAAAGTTCCTTGAAGATGGAGATAAAGTAAAGGTTGTTATTCGTCTAAGAGGTAGACAAAACGCAAGACCTGAACTTGGAATGAGAAACATGGACAAGTTTGTAGAAATGCTACAAGACATTGCACAAGTAGATAAACCAGCGGCAATTACAGGAAGAGAAATTTCTATGTCGCTATCACAAATTAAGAAAAAATAATAATTATAAATTCGGAGGTACATCATGCCTAAGCAAAAGACAAAATCAGGCGCTAAGAAGCGTTTCAGATTAACAGGAAGTGGCAAAGTAAAGAGAGCTAAGATGAACAGAAGACACATCTTAACAAAGAAAAATTCAAAGAGAATGCGTTCTCTAAGAAAAACTGGATATGTTGACTCTACACAAGAGAAGACAATCAAGAATTTGATTTAATTGGAGGACTTGAGATATGAGAATTAAGAGAGGCGTTAACGGAGTTAAAAAACGTAGAAAGATAATGAGACAAGCTAAAGGTTACTTTGGCGCTAAGTCTAAGTTATACAGAATTGCTAGAGAAGCTGTAATGAAGTCAGGAAATTATGCATTTGCTGGCAGAAGAAGAAAGAAGAGAGATTTCAGACAATTATGGATCGCTCGTATCAACGCAGCAGCTAGAACAAACGGAATGAACTATAGCACTCTAATGCATGGTTTAAAGAAGAATGGTATTGATTTAAATCGTAAGGTTCTTGCAGATTTAGCAGTATCAGATCCAGCAGCTTTCACAGCTTTATGTGAAAAGGCTAAAGCTTAAGATATTAAATAAGGCAACCGCAACAAGGTTGCCTTTTTAAGATATGAAGGTTATTACATCTACTTCAAATCCATTTATTCAAAAAATCAAGTCTCTTAAAGATAAAGAGGCTCGTATTTTATTTAATGAATTTATTGTAGAAGGGGAAAACATCGTCAAAGATTTACCTGACTTTGTTGAAGTTGATTATGTATTTGTTGAAGATACAAAGATTAATCAATATCAATACATCTTAGATAGATACTCAGATGAAATCGTTTATTCTGTTTCTCAAAAGGTAATGAAGCTAATATCAGATACAACAACTCCATCTGGAATCTTAGTTGTTGTTAAAAAGAAAACAACTACCTTTAAAAAAGGTAGCAATGTTGTAGTGTTAGATGGCGTATCTGACCCAGGTAATATGGGAACTATAATTAGAACTTGTGTTGCTTGTGGAGTTAAAGATATATTTGCCATTAACACAGTAGATTCCACATCACCTAAAGTTGTTAGATCAACAATGGGTGGTATATTTAGAGTAAATGTTATCCCTACAACTTATGAAGAATTATTCTCAAAGTTGCAAGGATATGATTTATTAACACTAGATATGAATGGCAAGGATATTTTCAAAGAAAATAATATTAAAAAACCATTTGCTTTAATCGTTGGAAGTGAAGCACATGGGGTTTCAAAGATTTTAAAAGAAAAATGTACAACAATTTTGTCATTACCGATGGTAGGACAAATTGAGAGTTTAAATGCTGCAGTAAGTTTATCTGTAGCTCTTTATAATCTTACTTTTGGCAAATAGCCGTTGCTTAAAACCATAGTTTTAAATTATAATATATAAGAATATGTTTGAAAGGAGATAGATATAGTATGTCAGGACATAGCAAATGGCACAACATACAAATGAAGAAAGGTAAGAACGATGCTGCAAGAGCAAACGTTTTCACAAAGATAGGTAGAGAAATCGCCGTAGCAGTTAAAGCTGGCGGTCCAGATCCAAACAGCAATGCAAAATTAAGAGATGTTATTGCTAAAGCAAAAGCTGCAAATATGCCAAATGATAACATTCAACGTGGTATCAAGAAAGCTGCTGGTGAAGGCGCAAACATCAACTATGTAAACAACGTATATGAAGGATATGCTCCAGGCGGAATTGCAATGATCGTTGACACTCTAACAGATAAGGTTAACAGAACTGTTGGTAATGTTAGAATGTATTTTGATAAATGTGGCGGATCACTAGGTGTTAGTGGTTGCGTATCTTATCTATTTGATAACCTAGGTGTTATCGTAATCGAAAAGGGCGATTTAGATGAAGATGAAGTTATGATGACAGCTTTAGATGCTGGAGCCGATGACGTTATTCCAGATGAAGACGTTTTCGAAATTAGAACAACTCCAGGTAACTTCACACAAGTTAGAGAAACATTAGAAAAGGCTGGCACATTCAAGATTTTATCAGCTGAAGTAACAATGGTTCCACAATCTACAACACCTCTAGATAAAGATGCATCAGCTAAAGTTCAAAGATTAATCGATATGCTAGAAGCAGATGATGACGTTCAAAACGTATATCATAATGCTGAGCTATACGAAGAAGAGGAAGAAGACTAATAATGTTAAGCGTAAGAGATGTTTGCCTTAAGGCAAAAGAAGCAGCATTTGAATTAGCAGCAGCTACAACAGAAGAAAAGAATAAGATGTTGTATGCTATTGCCAATGCTATCAATTCTAATAAGGCAAAAATCTACGACGCTAACGCATTAGATATTGAAGCAGCAAGAGGCGTTATTAAAGACTCTATGCTAGATAGATTAACTCTAACAGAAGCTAGAATTAACACTATGGTTGATGGTGTAATGCAAGTTGCATCACTTCCAGACCCAATTGGAGAAGTTACAGATTCTTGGGTTATAAAGAACGGATTAAAATTCACGAAAGTTAGAGTTCCACTTGGAACAATCGGCGTTATATATGAAGCAAGACCAAACGTAACTGTTGATGTTGCAGCACTTTGTTTAAAGAGCGGCAACTGCGTAGTGTTGCGTGGTGGTAAAGAAGCTATTAATTCAAATAGAGCTTTATATGAAATCATTTCAAAAGCAATTGAAGAAGCAGGTTTTAACAAAGATGTTGTTGGCTTTATCGATGGCACATCAAGAGAATTATCTGCTGAACTTTTAAAGCAAGGTGATTGTATTGATGTTGTAATCCCAAGAGGTGGCGATGGATTAAAGCACTTTGTGCTTGAAAACGCTACAATGCCAGTTATCGCTTCAGCTGGTGGTGTTTGCCATGCTTATATCCATGAGAGCGCAAATCTAGATATGGCAGAAAAGATTATCTATAACGCAAAGATGCAAAGACCATCTGTTTGCAATGCTTTAGAGCAATTAATCATAGATAGATCAATAGCCGCTCATCTTCCATCACTTTTAGTTAGAATGGTAAAAGATGGTTGTGTAATTAACGGAGACGAAGAAGTTTGTAGATTAGTTCCTGGCGCTGAGCTTTGCGAAGCAACAGAATAT
>JAEEGH010001414.1_pt1 | contig 69568 bp, 57 predicted proteins | sample 9134181 | NCBI WGS metagenome assembly JAEEGH01 (sample SAMN16246544, study PRJNA631951) | gut metagenome | biome: gut microbiome; feature: rumen; material: DP-attached | host: Bos | place: Iran: Karaj | collected 2018-10
AGGTCGTGGTCAAAGCACCGGCCTGCAGAGCACCGTGAACGGTACCGGCAGCGCCACCTTCGGACTGCATTTCAAACACGCGGGGAACCTGTCCCCAAATATTCTTCTTGCCTGCAGCACTCCAGTTGTCGGCGTGCTCAGCCATAGGACTAGACGGTGTAATCGGGTAAATAGCCGCAACTTCGCTAACAGCAAACGCTACGCTAGCGGTGGCTTCGTTACCATCACACGCAATCATCTTTTTTGCCATGTGTGTATCTCCAATATTGGGTTGAATTAAAAATCCGAGAATAAAATTAGATAGAAATAGTTCGAGAAGAGTAACTAGGAACGAAAAAAATGGCCAAAATGGCCATGACACGATGTAAAGAATTTTAAACGTGGGCGGGGTATGCCAAGAGTGCTTGGTTTATCTCGATTTCGATGCCGGCATAGGCTTCGCCGAACTTTTGCCGCAGCTCTGTCGTGAGCCCGTCGGAGGTGCCCCGGTAGGGGTAGTTGCGGCGGATGCGCAGCTCCGGTGCGCGGGCCTTGATTTCGCGGATAAGCGCGTCTGCGATGTGGCACTCCGCTTCGCGAGAGGGGTCGTAAAGGATTCCTACGTCGGCATTGCGGACAACGTTGTTTAAGACGGGGGTGAAACTGTGGATGCCCAAGTGAATTACGTGAAGGCCCTTGCTATGGCCTGCAATGTGCTTTGCCACGAAATGTTCCACTTTGCTGTGGTGTTGTAACCATAACTTGCGGATGTGTTCCTTGACATTGTCGGGCAAGTCGCGGGTGTATGCCGAGAAAAAATCCCGGCTGGATTCGCTCCGGTTCAGGTCGGCCACAAGCCTAGAAAATTTTCCGGCGAGGTAGAAGTCCGGGCGCATCGTGCGAACCAATCTCCGGTAAACTTCAAAAGCGCCGATATCGTAGCCTCTGTGCGTTTTGAGCGTGTCTTTAGGGATTCCCGCAAGCCCTGCTATCTTGAATGCGCGCACGACAAAATCCGGCACCGCATTGGATGCGTGTTCGCAGGTGATAACGAGTGCCGGTGCTTTCATGGGATTACTTTTTTTCGATGACGAGGATGTTCCCGTCGTAGGTCATGACCCCGAGTAGGATGCTGTGGATAAGCCGGAACTTGTCGACTTTGTAATAGGGCCCGTTTGCCATGGGGTTGGTGCAGTCGGGGTCGGCAACTAGGAATTGCTTTTTCTCGTCGAGGCCGTACAATACCACGAAATGGCCCATCGGATCACCGTGGATATCGTCGAAAACGGACTGGTCTTTATCGTTCGTGTATTCGCGGGGGCTGCGGTATAGATATGTGGCGCTTAAGCCGCAAAGCACGGGAATACCGCGCTTGAAATATCCTTCGAACATGCTTGCCCGTAAATCGGCCGTTGCGACCGTACCGCCCAGGTCGATAAACCGGATGTAGGCGTCAATCGCCTTCTTGAGCTTGGGCGCATGTTTTGCCTTGTGAAGCTTCACGAGTTTCTCGCGGAGCTCGGGCATCTTGAGGTTGCTCCAGGTGGGGTCAAAAAGTTTGAGATTATAAGAATAGATGGTCGCCTTGAACCCGCGCTTGAGCGCGTCGATGCCGAGGAATACGCCGAGCGTGCCGCCTTCTTCCAGGAACTCGATTTCGGAGATGAGCTTTTTAAGGGGTATCTTGTAGCCGAGATGCGAATATACCGCGTGTAGGCTGGTCGGTCCGCACGTGACATCGTCTGGCTGAGGGAGAATCTTTATTTCCATCGCTTTGCCTCGATTATGACGTGGCGGTTTGATACACAAATCGTCGAACGGGCGAAAATATAGCAAAAAAATTTAAAAATGCTCAAAAAACCTATAGTTTTTATTCTATCAGTTCCCGAAAAATATTTTCGTTTCTTTTATTGTGTTTGACACAAAATGTCATCTGATTTTATTATATTAGTGCACATGGTAGCACTAAATAAAAACAAGGCAAAAAAAGAGATTGAGTTCCTCTGCACGAGTTGCGGCAATACCACGACGAAGTGGGTAGGGAAGTGCCCGTTTTGCGGGGAGTGGAACACGCTCAAAGAACATGTGGTAGAACCGGTTCTGGAAAATTCGGGGCGCGGGGGCCGTGGCTTGGGTGGCCCTGTCCACCAGGTGGTGGCGCTCAAGGATGTCTCTACCGAAGACACGCGCCGGTTGAGTACGGCGAATACGGAATTCGACCGCGTGCTAGGCGGAGGCCTGGCACCGGGGTCGCTTGTGCTGATTGGCGGCGACCCGGGCATAGGCAAGTCGACGCTCGTGCTCACGACTCTTGCCACGATGACGGCTGCCGGCGTCAAGACGCTTTACGTGAGCGGCGAAGAAAGTGCAAGCCAGGTAAAACTTCGCAGCGAGCGCCTGAACGTTTCCGGGAGCGACATGCTCCTGCTCTGCGAGACGGGGCTCGAAAAGATTATCGAGAAGGCCAAGGAAATCAAGCCGCAGGTGCTTGTCGTCGACTCTATCCAGACGGTGTACAAGGGCGACTTGCCGGGAACGCCGGGGTCGGCTTCGCAGTTGCGCGAGTGTACTTTGGACTTGATGGTGTTTGCGAAGAACACGGGGTGCATTACCATCCTTATTGGCCATGTGACCAAGGACGGGCAGATTGCCGGCCCGCGCATCTTGGAGCACATGGTCGATACCGTCGTGTATTTCGAGGGGGACCGCAACAACCAGTACCGCCTGCTGCGCACTATAAAGAACCGCTTTGGTGCTACCGACGAGATTGGTGTTTTCGAGATGACGAGTCACGGGCTGAATGCCGTGCCGAACCCGAGCCGCGTGTTTCTGCAAGAGGGCGTTCCGCCGACTCCGGGGAGCGTTGTCTGCTGTACGCTCGAAGGCTCGCGCGCGTTGCTCTTTGAAACTCAGGCGCTTGTGAACCAGACGAACTTTGCTGTGCCGCAGCGTGTGGCCGCAGGTATCGACCCAAAACGCCTTACCATCATCCTTGCTTTGCTCGAAAAATTCGGTGGCGTAAGTGTCGGCATGTGCGACGTGTTCGCAAGTATTGCCGGCGGCATCCGCGTGAGCGATACGTCGTCCGACCTAGCCCTCGCGCTCGCTATCGCGAGCAACCATCTGGGAATCCCGCTGGGCCGCCAGACCATCGCCATAGGGGAGCTCGGTCTGTCGGGCGAGGTCCGGAACGTGAGCCTCCTGGACCAGCGGCTCAAGGAGGCCCGTCGTTTGGGGATGACCGTGGCCGTGATTCCTTCGTCCGGTAAACTGCCCGATTCTGTGGGGGGCATGCGCATCGTTCGCGTGGCTGGTCTCAGCGAGGCCGTGGCCTGGCTCATGGACCAGAAGTAATCGATGTGCTGTGAGATTTACTCTCGTCGCAAAAAATAAAGGGCGCCCCGCAGGGCGTCCTTTTTAAATCCGTTATGTAGGGAAGACTATTCTTCGTCGTCGGAGTGTTTTTTCTTCTTCTTTTTCTTCGGAGCATCATCGTCGTCCGAAGCTTCTTCACGCGGCTTTCTCTTGCCCGTGCCTTCGACCTTGATGTCGGCAGCCTTTTCACCACGCTTGGTGAAACCGAACTGACGCGGATCGAGACCGCCCGGGAACTTGGTCCTGTTGTCGTAGATGACCTTCTTGGCGGTGAACTTTTCGATTTTCGCGTTGGTCAGGTCGGCGCCGGAGAAGTCAACGTCTTCCATCTTGGTGTCGGCGTCAATCTTCACGCCTTCCATGTTGGCGTTGAGGAAGCTAACCTTGGTCAGCTTGGCACCGGCGAAGCTTGCACCGGAGAGCGTAGCGAGGTTGAAGTCGGTACGTTCGATGGTGGAGTTGGAGAAGTTGGCCTTGGTGAGGTCAGCCTTGTCGAAGATGTTCTTGCGGATGTAGGCCCCGTCGAAGACAACCTTCATCATTTCAGCTTCCTTGAACACGACCTTGTTCACGTCGGAGTCGAAGAAGGAGGCCTTGTTGAGCTTGGTGCGTTCGAAGGAGCTCTTGGAAACGCTACCCTTGTCGAAGACGACGCCGGTCAGGTCCTGGCTGTTGAAGTTCATGTTCTTGAGCGAGGACTGGGCGAACTTGGCCTTCTGGAGCTGCGTCTTGGACAGATCGACGTCATTGAAGGAGGTCAGGGAAAGGTCCGCTTCCTGGAGGTTGACGTTCTTGAAGTCGGCGCCGCCGAAGTTGGCCTGAGAAAGACCGGCCTTGGCGAAGTTGACGTTCTCGAGGTCGGCGCTGCCGAAGTTGGCGGCAATGAGGTTACAGGCCGTAAAGTCGGTCTTGACCAGTTTTGCCTTCTTGAGGTTCGTGTTAGCCATCAAGGAACGGGAGAAGTTCGCGTTCGTCATGTTGGCCTTGCTGAAGTCGGCGTTGGTGAGGTCGACGTCCATGACAGATGCCTGGGTGAAGTCGGCCTTGCTGAAGTCGGCACCGTCGGAAACCTTCATGGCATCGAGGCGGGCGTTCTTGAAGTTCGCCTGCGGGAATTCGCTGTCCAGGAGGGTGGCACGGTAGAGGTTTGCGCCTTCGAAGTTTGCGCCCTTGAAGTTGGAGGAGCGGATGTCGGCACCGCTAATCGTTGCCTTCGAGAGGTTCGCGTTCTTGAAGTTGGCGCCACTGATCACCGCGTTCTGGAAGGAAACTTCGGGGAGGTTCGCTTCCGTGAACTTTATATTCTCACCAGCTGCGCGCTGGAAGTCCGTCACATGCTTGACAGCCTTGGCTTTAGAGAAGTTGAATTCATCAATGCGTTTATCGCGGAAAGAAATGTTCAGGTCTTTGCCGGACCAGTCTGTTTGCTGGGCGAATGCCGAAAACGTCATTGCGCAGACAAGGCCGATGCCCAACTTGGATACTTTAATCATATTCATATAAAATTCCCTTTGATTATGAACAAATATAACGGATAGCCCTAAAATAACTAAAAATTTGGCAAAAGATTCCAAATAAAAAAAAAACATCTAAAAAAATGTTTGGTTTCCTTTACCTTGGGCACTTCTTTTGCAAAAATTGCTAGTTTTGGCGCAAATGCCAGAATTTGAGTCCAAGGAATACGATGTCGTTGTTTGCGGGGCCGGCCCTGCCGGTCTGATGGCTGCCTGTACCTATGGACGGCTGACGGGCGGTGCCGGACGGGTTCTCCTTCTCGACAAGAAGGAACCTTGGAAAGAACCCATTTTCTGTGCGGAAGCTGTTTCGACGGGGCGTTTGAACGCTTTGTGGCCGATTTCCAAGGAATGGGTCCGTGGTAGTATCTCCGGTATATATTTTACATCTCCTGAAGGCTACAGGGCTGAATTCTACAGCAAGGACTGTGGGTCCATGTTGGACCGTTCCCGTTTCCACCATGCTCTCGCAGATGGTTGCGCTGAGGCGGGTGTCGAATGCCATTTTGATGCTCTGGTTACTAAACTCACCCGCGACGGGGATTCCTGGTTGGTCCAGTCAATGACCGACGGCGAACTCTCGACCGTTCGGGCCAAGGCCGTAATCGATGCGACGGGGCCGGGATGCCGGTTGACCCGGAACGTTGATTGCCTCAAGGGTATAGAGTCTGGCGATACGGATTTGGAACCGGCCATTTTCGCAGTAGCCGAAGGCATCAAGCATAGTCGGGAACATATAGAACTTTTCTTCGGGAGCGAATTCCCGAACGGCTACGGTTGGATTTTCCCGCGTGATGGCGTGGAAGTCAATATCGGTTTTGTCTTGGGTAAGGATCACGATTCGGCGGTCCCGCTGCGTCAGAAACTTTTGGAATTTATAAATAGGCGTTATCCGGGGGCGAAGATCAAGGCTGTGTATGGTGGCATGATTGCCTGTGGCCAGTCCAAGCGCCCGCTTGCGATGCATGGCGTTTTCAAGGCGGGGGATGCAGCGAGCTGCGTGAACCCGATTAGCCGTTCCGGTATCGTGGAATCGCTCCGTTGCGGAAAGATTGTCGCTGAATCTGTTGTGGAATGGCTTGCTTGCAGCACCGATGCTGAACGCGCCCGTGTGGAAGCTTCGGTGCTCGACCGCTGGATGAAGGCCCAGGGACGCGCCCATTTGCAGATTGCAAATGCGAAGCCCACGTTCGGGAAAATTTCGGATGCGCAGTTTGACCGTGCCGCCAAAAAGCTCTCCCGGATTCCCCGTGGAAAGGCTTCCCTCTGTCGTATATTCTTCACTGTTTTGAGCGCCTGTCCGTCGTTGATTTGGAAAATGCGCTCTTTCTTGCGGTAATAAAATGTCGGCTATAGAAGAACGGTTGGAAAAAGTTCGCGCGAAGTTCGCTTCGTTTTCGGATCAGGACGACAAGTGGAAATACTTGCTCGACTTGGCCCGTGCGCACAAGGGGATGGACGCTTCGCTGAAGGCGGAGAAGTACATCATCCAAGGTTGTGCATCCACGATGTACCTGGTTCCCAAGTTCGAATCTGGCGTAATCCATTTCGAGATGGACGTGGAAGGCGGAACGACGAACCCGCTGATTAGCCGCGGATTGGGAGCCCTTGCCCTTTTGGTGTACAACGATATGCCTCCGAAGGAAATCCTTTCGGTGAATGCTGCGTTTTTCCAGGAAATCGGCTTGAACGTGGGACTTTCGCCCACGCGCTCCAACGGTTTTGCCAGCTTGATCAAGCAAATTTATTTATATGCCCGCGTCTTCGACGCAATTTCAAAAACATAGGTAGGAGTCAACATGTCTTTTAGTTTCTTGAGTGGAAAGAGCCCGTTTGACGAGGCCGAAGAAAAATTGGAAGCCGGTGAGAATCCTTCCGGCAAGCCGAAACTCCCTACACCGACGATGGGTTGGCAGGATGTCGTGTTCCTCATCGTGCTCGTGGGCCTGGTTGTTGGCGGCTACTACTATTATCAGTACACAAAGAAGAACAGTGCCGAGGCGTTTGCCAAGTGCGATGTCCTTTATGTGGCTGCCGAAACGGATCCCTCCAAACTGGTTGAGGCGGAGTCCTGCTACAATGCTACGTGGGACCTCGGTTTCGTGAGCGATTCTATGGAAATCCTCCGCCAGGACCGCCTGGGTGCTATCGAGGACAAACGCAACCACCTCAAGGATTTGTTCACTGACGTGATGGATGCCATTGCCGACAAGGATTCTGCAAAGGCTTTCGAAATCGTGAACGGTTACAATGGCCCGATGCTTTTACCGAAGAGCGATCGCGAAACGTGGGAATCCATTGCCAAGGCGGCTTCGCTGAAAGCGGCTGTCGAAGCGGCTGCGGCTCCGGCTGGCGATTCTGCTGCTGCAAAGTAATTTTGCGGTATATATAAATAGGGAAACAGGCTAAGTAATATATATAGTCTTAGCGGAGTTTCTCGACAGTAATTTCCCTCTCGGTTTCCGAGAGGATTTTTATTTGGATGACGTGGGTAATGCCTGCGTCGTTTCCTTCTAGGCGTTCGGGCCATTCGATAAGGCTGATACCCGATGCCAAGTAGTCCGGGTCCATGCCGACTTCGTACAGGTCGGCGCCACCTTCGAGGCGGTAGAGGTCGAAGTGGAAGATGGGCGGGTCGTTCGGGTATTCGTGGAGGATGGTGTAGGTGGGGGAGCATACTGTGCCCGTGTAACCGAGCCCCTTGCAGACACCCCGGCTGATGACGGTCTTGCCCGCGCCCAAATTCCCGTAAAGGGCCACTCGGTCGCCTGGCTGCAGCGACTTCCCGAATTCGGTCGCCCAGTTGAACGTTTCATCTTCGCTTTTGAATAACATGTCTTTCCTAACCACCAACCATTAACCATTTTTTTTAGTGACCAGAGGAGATTGCTTCAGGGCTTCGCCCCTCGCAATGACAACCAAGGCGAATGCCATGCCAAAACGCTTGCGTTTCGGCATGGCTGAGCCGACGAGTCATGCGCCTGCGAATGACAACTTTTTCTTTCGTCAAGATCACAGCTTGTCCTTGAACTGTTCGTAGGTGAACCTGTGCAGCAGGTGGAATTTCCCGTCCATGTCGAACATGCCGATATCTGGGTGACGGACCCCGTTGAAGAACGTGGTCTTGACCATGGTGTAGTGGATCATGTCTTCGAAGATGATGCGGTCCCCGACCTGGAGCGGTGCGTCGAACGAATAGTCGCCAAGCTGGTCACCGGCTAGGCAGGTATTTCCGGTTATTTTGTATGTAAACTTCTTTTCGCCGGGCAACGCTGCCCCCGTAATGTTCGGCCTGTAGGGCATTTCCAGGCAGTCTGGCATGTGCGCACTGATGGACACGTTCAATATGGCGATGTCCATCTTGTTGTGTACGATGTCGGCGACCGTGGCTACCAGTTCGCCCGTTTGCCAGCCGACCGCCTCTCCCGGTTCCATGACGACCTCGAGGTGTGGATAGCGTTTTTTAAAGTCGTTGAGGAGCTTGACAAGCTCTTCACGGTGGTAATCTTTGCGGGTGATGTGGTGGCCTCCACCGAAGTTCACCCATTTCATTTGGGGCAAGTAACGCCCGAATTTCTTCTCGAACGCATTGAGAACGCCTTCGAGCGCGTCAACGTCTTGTTCGCACAGGGCATGGAAATGCAGCCCTTCGATGCCGTCCAGCAGTTCTGGCTTGAACTCGGCCTCGGTCACGCCGAGCCTGGAGTGGAGCCCGCAGGGGTTGTAAATATCTGTTTCGACGGTGGAAAATTCCGGGTTCACGCGGATGCCCGCGCTTATTTTACTTGCAATGGTTTTTTCCTTGAACCGCTGCCACTGAGAAAAGCTGTTGTACGTGATGTGGTCGGCATACTTGAGAATCTCGTCGATTTCCCCGTCTTCGTATGCAGGTGCGAATACATGGACTTCCTTGCCCATTTCTTCTTTGGCGAGTCGAGCCTCGTTAAGGCTGCTGGCTGTGGCACCGGGGAGATATTCCGCGATAATGGGGAACGATCTCCAAAAACTGTAACCTTTGAGGGCGCAGATAATCTTAACGCCTGTCCTTTCTTGAATGTTATTCAATATTTCCATGTTCCGGCGAAGGCGTTTTTCGTCCAGAACGAAACAGGGACTAGTGGCTTGTGTGTAATCGGGCATGTGCCAAATATAGGAAAAGAAGCCAAGGGTGCTTTTTTTGCCTCTTTTTGGGGTTGTTTTGCTAGAAAAAAAGTGTTTTTTTATGATATCTTCTTGTCTTTTAAAAATTCCTTTAACTAAATTTAAAGCAATGATTTGGTCTTCTTATACTCGAATAATCGCATCTATTTGTACGATAGCTTTTGCCGGGTTCGCCTTCGCAGCGGATCCTGCTTCGGCTCCTGCTCCTGCTAAGGCTGCACCTGCCGCAACAGCTCCTGCTCCGGCCCCCGCTCCCGCACCTGCTCCGGCTCCTGCCGCTGCACCTGCTCCCGCTCCTGCTAAGGAAGCTCCTAAGGCTGCTCCCGCTCCTGCCGCTGCCCCTGCTCCGGCTAAGGAAGCCCCGAAGGCTGCTCCCGCACCCGCTCCGGCCCCCGCAAAGGCGGCCCCTGCTCCGGCCAAGGAAGCCCCGAAGGCTGCTCCTGCCAAGAAGGCCGAACAGAAGGTCGTACCGAGTGTGCCGGTCAACGTCGCTCCGAGAGGCGCATCTTCTCTTGACGAGATGATTCAGAAGAAGCTCGACTCCCTCAGCAAGATCAAGGTCAGCACTCCGGTTTCTGGCAGCTCCGATAGCCTCGCCAGGGTCAAGGCGGACAGCGTCCGCAAGATGATCCAGGAAGGCAAGTACGTCCAGCGTGCCAAGTACGACAAGTCGAACTTCGATTCCTGGAAGATTGACACTGTTTTCCAGAAGAGCATGAAGGAATCCGTTTATGGTATCTGGCGCACTCCGATTGTCGCTCACGGCCACGCTTTCCGTGACGCCGAACTGCGCTTCGACATGAACGACACGGTTTATGGAACGACCCGCACTTACTCTGATTCGGGCCGCTACCAGATGACTGGTGAATACACCTTCAAGGCTCGCTACCGTTTCGACAACGACACCTCCATGGTCACCCGCGAAGTCTTCGCCGACCGCCAGGTTGTCCGTTGGGACTACATCGCGTTCCGCAAACTCGAGGACACCTTGACTTACAACCTCAAGAAACTCGAATTCCGCGACATGAACGACAACTGGTTGAATGCCCTGCAGGGCTTCGACAATGTTCCGCCTGAAGTCTACATCAAGGACGAGAAACTTACCGCCGAGATGAAGAAGACTGCGGAACTCTGGGCGAAGAGAAAAAAATAAGGGCCGATGAAAAACCGCATTTGGTTTTGCTTTGGTTTCCTTTTTCTAGTCGCCGTCTCTCTGAGCTTTTGCACATTGGCTACGGGACCTGTATGGGTTTCGTGGCCTGATTTTTTTTCGGCCCTTTTCGCCGGACCATCGGCTGAGGTCGGGGCTGATTCCATCACTTCGCAAATCATTTGGCGGCTCCGCGTGCCCAGGATGTGTGCGGCGGTGTTGGCCGGGACTTCGCTTTCGGTGGCGGGCCTCGCTTTGCAGACTGTCTTTTGTAACCCGCTAGCCGGGCCGTTTGTGTTGGGCATCAGCAGCGGCGCGAGTCTGGGGGTGGCGCTCTCGTTGCTGGCCGGTTTCAGCTTTGGGAATTTTGGCGTGCTGGGCGCGGCTGCTGTCGGCGCTTCGGCCGTGACGATTATTGTCATGTGGGTTTCGGGGCGGTTCCGCAATGTGGGTGTGCTCTTGATCGTGGGGCTTTTGCTCGGGTACTTGATTGACGCTATTGTGAGCGTGCTGATTGCGGGGAGCGAGGCCGAAGCGCTTCGCGTGTACGTGACGTGGAGCATGGGCAGCTTTGGCCGTATGCTGCTCGACGGCGTGTGGGTCTTTGCGCTCGCCGTGGCCGCGGGGCTTGGGCTTGTGGTGGTGAGTATGCGCTATTTGAATGCGGCGAGGCTCGGCGACGATTTTGCCCGCGGTCTCGGTGTGCGCGTTGAAGTTTCCAAGAAGTGCGTGCTGCTCGGTGCGAGTATCCTCGCTGCGGCGTGTACGGCGTTCTGCGGTCCGGTGGCTTTTGTGGGTATCGCCGTCCCGCATTTGGCTTTTATGTTGTTCAAAACGACCGACCACCGCGTCCTTGTGCCGGGGGCTGCGTTGTGTGGCACGGTGCTTTGCCTCTTGGCGGGGCTGTTCCCAGTGAGCATTCCACTGAATGCGGTACTTAGTATTGTCGGTGTGCCGGTTGTGTTTTATGTGCTTGTTCGCGGCTCTAGGACGGGGTGGTGGTGATGGCTTACGGTGTGCTGTTGAAGTGCGAGAACCTTTGCGTAGGGTATGGTGCCGTCCGGCCCAAACGGGGCGCCGAGCGTCCTCTGTCCCTTTTTGAACCGTTCTCGTTTGAACTGCATGCTGGCGAAGTCGTCGCTTTGATGGGCGTGAACGGCTGTGGGAAAAGTACGCTCCTCAAGACGTTTGCAGGCCTTGTTCCCCAGGTTTCGGGGGATGTGTTTTTGGATGGGGAGCCTTTGCAGGCATGGAACGCTCGCGAGCGGGCTCGTCGTGTCGGACTTGTCCGTATGTCGGGCACGGCACCGGACCGCATGACGGTCCGGGAATTCGTGGGGCTTGGCCGCTCGCCGTATTCCGGTTTTCTGGATGGCCGGACCGCGGAAGATGAAAGAATCGTGGACGACGCGATGCAGGCGACGGACGTGGCCTGCTTTGCGGAGCGCCCTTTTACGGAACTGAGTGACGGCGAGCGTAGCCGTGTGTTCCTTGCCGAGGCGGTTGCCCAGCAGGTGAACGTGCTGTTGCTCGACGAACCGAACGCGTTCCTCGATATCCCGAGGAGCCATGCGCTGTTCCGTCTGCTGAAAAAATTTGTGGGAATGCGCGAAATGGGAATCATCGTTTCGACCCATTCCATCGAGTATGCCGAAAAGTATTGCGACCGCATCGCCGTCATTGATGGTGGATGTTTCCGTGTGGCTCCTGCTTCCGAAGCACGGACGCTTGGGCTTTTAGACTGGGCGAGGGACGAATGAGGGCTAGTTTTGTGATGATTCGCTTGATTTTGCGGTTGATGTGCGTGCTTTTTTCGGGATGGCTGTTGCTTTCTTGTGCTGGAAATGCCCCGCGCGAAACGGCTGCGCCTGCGCCTCAAAGCGCTTCTACTCCGCAGCATTTTTTCTGGAAGGTCTCTGACGCAAATTCCTCTGTATGGATTCTGGGGAGTATTCACTTTGCCGATTCTTCGTTCTACCCGCTCGATTCCGTTATCGAGACCGCCTTTGCGAACGCCGAGGAACTGGCTGTCGAAATTGATGTGACCGATGATTCCGTGAGTAGCGAAATCGCTTCGGAAAGTATGCAGCGGGGAATGATGCCTGCGGGAAAGCGCTTACAAGATATTCTGCCCCCGGAAATGTGGAATTCGATTGACAGCATTTGTTCTGCTTGGGGATTCCCGTCGATGACTTTGCAGGTGATGCGCCCGTGGTTTGCCGCGATGACGCTGAGTGCTTTTGCTATTCAGCGGGCGGGGATTGATCCCACTTTGGGCGTGGACGCTGTGCTGCTTGACCGTGCGGCGCATGATGGTAAAGCCATCGTGGGGCTTGAAACGGCGAGCGAACAGATTGGTGCCTTGGCCGACACGACGGATTCCGATTCGGCGGGCATTTTCTATCTCAAGTCTACGTTGCGCGAGGTGTCTGAGCTTGATTCGATGGTGGCGCGAATTGTGCGTGCCTGGAAAACGGGCGATGACGCGCTGTTGCGTGAGACGATGGAAGGCGAGAAAAAGTACGACGAAGGAACTCGTGAGAAGGAATTCAGTGACAAGCTAGATGAAAAGGTTTATAAGTCCCGCAACGTGAAAATGGCAGAGCGCATTGCAGAATTCCTCTCCGAAGACAGGAACGTATTTGTCGTAGTCGGGGCTGCGCACTTGGTACTTGACGAAGATAATGTCGTAGATTTGTTGCGCCGTCGTGGGCTTAAAGTACAACGTTACTAACGGATATCCTTGACATTCAGGCCGAGTCGAGCTAACCTGTTGTATAGTGCCGTGCGGACCATGCCGAGTTTGTCGGCGGCGAGGCTGATGGAACCGTTACATTCGAGAATTTTTGCCTTGAGGAATTCCTTTTCCTCGTCCATCTGCATTTCGCGGAATTCGTTGTACGTGGATGCCTTCGCAATCCCGGTACCCGGTGTTCCGCTCGTAGCGATTCCCATGCTCTCGTCGATCTGCAGGTCTTCGGCGTTTAACATGCCGGGGGCGGTGAAGCACAGGGTGCGCTGGATGACGTTTTCCAGTTCGCGGATATTGCCGGGCCAGTCGTGGGATTGCAGCTTTTGCAGGGCTTCGGGCGAGAGGGTGTAAGGTTCGCCTTCGGGTGCGTACTGGCGGATAAAGTAATTGGCGAGATCCTCGATGTCTTCTTTGCGCTCGCGGAGGGGTGAAAGTTGCATCGGGATGACGTTCAAGCGGTAGAAAAGGTCTTCGCGGAAGCGTTTTTCGCGGATTTCTTCACGGAGGTCGCGGTTGGTGGCCGCAATGATGCGGACATTGATATGGCGCGTCTTGTTTGCGCCGATGGGCCTGATCTCGTGGTTTTGGATGACGCGAAGCAGTTTGACCTGGGCGTGGAGCGGCATGTCGCCGATTTCGTCGAGGAATATGGCGCCGCCGTTCGCTTCTTCGAAAAGGCCGATGCGTTCGTTTTGCGCTCCGGTGAAAGCCCCGCGCGTGTGCCCGAACAGTTCGCTTTCGAAAAGGGCTTCGGGGATGGCGCTGCAGTTCACTGTGACAAACTTGTCGTACACGCAGGCGATGGCGCGCGCGATAAGGTCTTTGCCGACGCCCGATTCGCCTTGGATGAGGACGGAACCTGTGTGCAAAATCGCCCTTTCGACGGTCTTGCGGAGGTTCTGCATGGCCTCGCTTTTACCGACAAGGTGCGACATTCTTTCGCGGAAGGTTCGCTTCGCGGTGTAGATTTCCTTGAGGCGCGCAATTTTGCTCATCAGGTGGAGCCGTAGCGCCTCGACAGAAAGGAGAATGTCGTAGAGGTTGTTGGGAATGTCCCTGAACTGGTCCGGATTCTCGGCGTAGGCGAGAATCATCGTGTCGGGGTTACGGCTACGCAGCTTGGAAAGCGCGCTTTCGCTCTCGTTGGCGAAGGCGTCCAAGTCCCAGATGACAAGCGAGGCGCGGTTGTCGGTATTGGCGGCCTGCGCTATAGGGAAGATGTTCACCGGATAATCCACGGAAGAAAGGACGTCCTGGATAAACGAGGACGTCGCATTTTCTTTCGTGAAAAAGTCGATGGGTAACATCTTTCGCGTTTAGCGGGGCGTGTTTTACTTGCCCAGCTCTTTGGAACGTTCGGTCCCGGCGACGACAGCCTTGATGAGCGTGCTGCGGAAAGCGCCTTCTTCGAGGGCGCTCACGCCTGCAATCGTCGTCCCGGCGGGGGAGCAGACCATGGCGCACAAGTCGCTCGGGCTCTTGCCGGATTGCTTGACGAGCTCGACGCTGCCTTCGATAGTGCCGAGGGCGAGCTTGAGCGCGACATCGCGGGTGAGGCCGGCCTTGACACCACCGCGGGTGAGACCTTCGATGAACTCGAATACGTACGCAGGGGCACTACCGGAAAGTCCGGTGACGGCGTCCATCAGGGATTCAGAAACGCGGCAAGTGACGCCCACGGTGCCGAAAATCTTTTCGGCGGTGGAAAGAGTTTTTTCGTTGACGCCGTCAGTGGCGAGAGCCACTGTGCCCCTGCCCACGGTGAGCGGGAGGTTCGGCATCACGCGGAGCACCTGGTTCTTTTCGCCCAGGACTTCGAGCAGGTTCTTGCGGGCGACGCCCGCCATGATGCTGATGAATGTCTTTTCGGACTTGAGTGTTTCTGCGGCCGCTTTCCATTCGGCGGAGACTACCTTGAAAATCTGCGGCTTTACACACAGGAACGTGACATCGGCAGATTCGGCGCCTTCGGCGAAACTGCCAACGCGGATGCAGCCGAGTGCGACGACGGCTTCGGCCGCCTTGTCGCTCGGGTCAAAGAAGAGGATGTCTTTGGGATTGGTGCCGGTGTTCAGGAGGCCGCGGAGAATCGCTCCTCCCATGTTGCCGGTGCCTGCGAAGAAAATTTTTTCACTCATGGCTTTACCTTACTTGTTCATAGAGTTGAGGAACGTTTCGTTGTCCTCGTAGAGTTTCATCTTGCTGATCATGAAGTCCATGATTTCGGTGGAGGTCATGTCTTGCAGGTAGCGACGGAGAATCCAAACGCGCTGGAGTTCGTCTTCGGTGAGCAGGAGTTCTTCCTTACGCGTACCCGACTTGAAAATGTCGATGGCGGGCCAGATGCGCTTTTCGGAAAGGCGGCGGTCTAGCACGAGTTCCATGTTACCGGTACCCTTGAATTCTTCGAAGATCACTTCGTCCATGCGGCTGCCGGTTTCGATAAGCGCCGTGCCCATGATGGTGAGCGAACCGCCGTTCTCGATTTTACGTGCCGCACCGAAGAAACGCTTGGGGCGTTGCATGGCGTTCGCGTCCACACCGCCAGAAAGAATCTTGCCGGAGTGGGGAATGACAACGTTGTTCGCACGGGCAAAACGCGTGATGGAGTCAAGCAAAATAACCACGTCGTTGCCGTTTTCCACGAGGCGTTTTGCCTTCTCGATGACGATGTCGGCGACGCGGGTATGGTGCTCGGGCGGCTCGTCGAACGTGGAGGCGATGACTTCACCCTTCACGTGGCGGCGCATGTCCGTCACTTCTTCGGGGCGTTCGTCAATCAAGAGCACGATGAGCTTGACTTCGGGATGGTTCTGCGTGATGGCGTTCGCGATGTTCTGCAGGAGCACAGTCTTACCGGTACGCGGGGGAGCGAGGATAATGCCGCGCTGGCCCTTGCCGATCGGTGTGAACAAATTCATGACGCGCGTGCTGAACTCGTCTTTTTTCCATTCCAGATTGAGTTTTTGGTTCGGGTGGATCGGTGTGAGGTATTCGAACGCGACGCGGCGTTTTGTCTTTTCGGGGGAATCGAAGTTCACCGTGTCGATGCGCATCAGGGCGAAATACTTTTCCTGGTCTCTCGGCTGGCGGACCTGTCCCGTGATGGTGTCGCCCATCTTCAAGTCGAAGCGGCGAATCCAGTTCTGGCTGATGTAGATGTCGTCCGGACCGGCCTGGTAGTTGTGGTCGGGATTGCGGAGGAACCCGTATCCTTCGGGCATGATTTCGAGAACGCCTTCGGCGTAAATCGGAGTGTCTTCGCCGTTGGTGGCGCTGAGGATGCGGTAAATCAGAGCCTGCTTGCGCATCTTCTTGAAGTCGGGGATGTTCAGTTCCATCGCCTGGCGCTGGAGTTCGAACATCGGGAGCCCGCGCAGTTCTTTCCACTTGGCGCGGGAGGCGGCCACCTTCTCGGGATCGGGTGGCGGCAGCTGCACGGAATCGTCAAGAATATCGTCTTGCGGCAAGAAACGGTTGCGGCGGTTCTTGAACTTGTTGAACTTATTGAATTTGTTGAACTTGTTGTTGCCGTTGTTCCCGTTATTGCCATTATTGTTGTTGAACTGTTGGCGCTGCTGGTTGCCGTCTTGGTTTTGCGGGTTGGCGTTCTGCTGGCCGTTCTCACCGGCCTGTGCCGGAGCTCCTTCGGGAGCCTGTGCCGCACCTTCCTGGTTGGGTGCCTTCTGTTCGTTTGTCTCTATTCCGAGTTCGCGGGCCTGCTTGCGTTCGGCAGCTTCGATGGCATCGACAACAGGTGCATTCTGCGCATGTTCATAAGCGGGCGTGAATTCCTGTTCAAAAACGGGCACTTCTTTTTTCTTGGGAGCGGGGGCTTCTTGCTGGGGCTGTACTTCCTTGCTTTCTGCTTTTTCTGCCTCGACCTGGGCCTTCGGCTTCCTGCCGCGGCGCTTGGGCTGCTGGGCAGCTTCGCCTTCGGGCTTAGGTGCAGTTTCAAGTTCTAAAGCATTGTCTTGTTCTTGAATTTTCTTTGTTCTAGGCACTGTAACGTCCTTCTGTAGATTAGATTAAAAATTTTTCGTGGATGAATGATGAAGAATGGAACAACAGCTTGGCTTGCAAGTCAGTGATTTCCGAAAATTTGATTGGAATAAATAAAATGTTCTACATGAGAACAGCCATAAGATACATAAAATTATCGGCTTTGTCATAGAAAAATCCAAAAAAATGGAAAAAAATTTTTTTTGGTCAATAAATCCGAAGTATTTCACTTTTTTGCGCATTTCGAGCACTTTTGGAATAATTATATTAGTGCCGTGGATTCTTTAGAAAGAGTTTTTGTCGCCCTGGGCAGCAATGTGCCTCCTCGATGGGTGAACCTTTTTTCCGGCAGGGACATGCTCCGTCGTATCTCTTCGGGCGGCTGGATGGAAAGCCCTGTGTACGAGACTCCTCCGGTAGGCCCGGCGGGTCAGGGTCCTTATTTCAACCAGGTCGTGAGCTTCATGTATTCCGGGACTCCCAAGCGCTTGCTCAATTACCTCAAAGGCGCAGAAATCTTATTGGGACGCAAGGACCGTGGGCATTGGAATTCTCGCGAAATCGACTTGGACTTGTTGTATTATGGAAAGTTTGTCCAGGCGGGGCGCCCCTGCATCCCGCATCCAGAATTAGACAGAAGGCAGTTTGTCTTGGTTCCCTTGAACGACATCGCTCCGGACTGGGTGGATTCGTTGAGCGGATGTACCGTGAACTCCCTGCTGCAGTCTCTCCTCGCACGGGAAGAGAAAATCCCGTTCCGCAAGATAACAGAGGTGGAACCCTAATATGATAAAAGAAAGCGGAATCCATTTTATCGCCATCGAGGGCGTCATCGGGGTAGGGAAGACGACGCTTGCCCAGATTATCGCCCAACGTTGGAACGCAATGTGCATCGAGGAAAACTACGACAAGAATCCGTTCCTTGAAAAGTTTTACGAGAATCCTGAAGCGTACGCATTCCAGACACAACTTTTCTTTTTGCTGGACCGCCACAAACAGTTGCAGAACTCGGCTCTCCAGAGCGACCTTTTCCACGATTTGTTAGTCAGCGATTACACGTACGACAAAGACCAGATTTTTGCTTCGCAGAACCTGTCCGACAGCGAATACGCCATGTACGAAACTATCGCGCGCTCCTTGGACAAGGACATTCCCAAGCCGGACCTCGTGGTCTACTTGCAGGCGAGCGTGCCTATTTTGTTGGAACGCATCCGCAGCCGTGGCCGCGCAATGGAAAAAGCCATCGAAGGGAATTACCTCAAGGATTTGCAGGAACGCTACGACCACCATTTTTGGCACTACACCAGTGCACCAGTCTTAATCATCAACACGGACAACATTGATTTCGTCCACAACGAGAACCATTTGAATTTGATCCTTGACGCAATCAGTGCGTGCCCGACCCAAACGACATATTTTGTACCACAAGGAAGTCTATAATGCTTTTAGTCAAGACGATTGACGAACTTCGCGAACAGTTGAAACCTCTCGCTAGACAAGGAAAAAAGATCGGGTTCGTGCCCACAATGGGTGCGCTCCACAACGGGCATGGTGCGCTCATCAAGGCATCTGCCGCGGAATGTGACGTGACCGTGGTGAGTGTTTTCTTGAACCCGATTCAGTTTGGCAAGAACGAAGACCTCGGAAAGTATCCCGTGCGTCTCGAAGCCGACGTGAAACTCGCCGAGTCCATGGGTGCCGATTATGTATTCGCTCCGTCTGTCGCCGAAATGTATCCCGATGGTTCGCCGATGACGACGGTCCGCGACGAAAAACTCGAGGAAATGTATTGTGGCGCTTACCGCCCCGGCCATTTCCGTGGCGTGCTTACCGTGGTTTCCAAGTTGTTCAATATTTCGGGCGCGGATGTCGCTTACTTTGGTGAGAAGGATTACCAGCAGGTGTTCATGATCGAGAAGATGGTGCGCGACCTGAATTTCGACATCAAGATTGTGCGCGTTCCCATTGTGCGTGAGGAATCGGGCCTTGCCCTTTCTAGCCGCAACGAATACCTCTCTTCGGACGAAAAATACAAGGCGCTCGGCATCCACGAAGGGCTCAAGAAGGCAAAGATTGCCTACAGTTCGGGTGAACGCGGCGTTGCCAAGCTCCGAGACCTTGTGCTGAAATCGATTCTCGGCAACCGCGGCATCGTGCAGTACGTGGAAATTGTCGACCGCAGGACGCTCCAGCGCTGCAATGGACTCCTTCCGGACGATATCCCGGTGACAATCCTTGTCGCTGCGTTCTTCGGGAAGACTCGCCTGATCGACAATATCGAGCTGTAGTTTTTAGATAAACGATTTAATTGAAAAAGTCCCGTTGAAAAACGGGACTTTTTCTTGAAATATGTTCAAGATGCGCTATCTTGGTTCTTGAGCGTTTGGTTACTTTTTGAACTTCTTCAAGATTGCATCAGCCTTGCTGAACTGCTGCTTCACGGACTTGGGACCGGTACCACCTTCAATGTTGCGGCGGGACACGCTGTATTCGAACGTGAGCGTCTTCTTCATCTGTTTCACGTTCGGGACGCCGGCGGCTTCCCAGGCCTCGTCGGAGAGGTCCGTGAATTCGAGGCCTTGGCGGGCGGCTTCGCCGACCAGGCTACCGACCACGTGGTGGGCATCGCGGAACGGCACGCCGGATTCGACGAGAAGATCGGCGAGGTCGGTAGCCAGCAGCGCCGGCAGCATCTTCGCGTGCATCTTGTCGAAATTGAAACGTGCGCTTTCCAGGGCTTCTTTCATGACGCGGAGGATCACCTTCACGTTATGGACGGAGTCGAATACCGGTTCCTTGTCTTCTTGCAGGTCGCGGCTGTAGCTGAGCGGTGCCCCCTTTACCAGCGTGTAGAGGGCGCTGAAGTTGCCGAGCATGCGGCCGGACTTTCCGCGGATGAGTTCCATGGAATCCGGGTTCTTCTTCTGCGGCATCATCGAGGAACCGCTGGAGAAGGCGTCGTGCAGGGTGAGGTAGCCGAATTCGCTGGTGCTCCAGTTCACAAAATCTTCGGCATAGCGGCTCATCGTGTTTGCGATAATGGCGAGGTCCGCTTCGAATTCGAGCATCATGTCGCGGTGGCTCACGGCGTCGATGCTGTTCGGGCTCACGCCATTAAAACCGAGTTCCTTTGCAACGAGGGCGCGGTGGTACGGGAATGCAGACCCTGCCATGGCACCGCTACCGAGCGGGAGTTCGCTGTGCAGCTCCAGGAAGTTGTCGAGGCGCTTCACGTCGCGGCTCACGGCAAAGAACATGCTCATCAGGTAATGGCTGAAGTAGATGGGCTGTGCCTGCTGCAGGTGAGTGTAGCCCGGCATCATCTTGCCGAAGTATTTCTTGGCGAGGTCGAGAACCGTTTCCATGAGAGAAACTTCGAGGGCGCGGATTTCGGCGGCGCGGTGGCGCATGTAGAGTTTGAAGTCCGTGCAGACCTGGTCGTTACGGCTGCGGCCCGTATGGATCTTCTTGCCAAGCGCGCCGATGCGTTCGGTGAGCACGCGTTCCACGGCCATGTGGATATCTTCGTCGGATTCCTTCCACAGGTTCTTGCCGGCCTTGTAGTCCTTGAGGATGCTGGCGAGGCCATCGCAAATCTTCTTGTAGTCGGCCTTGCTGAGTACGCCCGATTCCACTAGGCCCTTGCCATGGCCGATGCTGCCTTCGATGTCTTCTTCGATGAGTTCAGCGTCGAATTGCAGGCTGAAGCTCAGGTCCACCATGCTCTGCGCCATGCCGCTAGCAAAACGGCCGGTCCACATGTTGGTCTGGGTGCCTTTCTTTTCAGTTTTCTTTGCGCTTGTCTTTGCCATTTTAAAATCCTTTTGTTTTACGCGAGCAAATATAGAAAGTTAATGCGCTTTCTTAGTGTCCGGGGAATCTCGTAAGCGTCTCGATGTTGTAGCCTTTCAAAACATCGCGACCGTGCAGGTCGAATAGCTCAATGACGAACAGCAGCAGTTCAACCTTGCCTCCCAGTTTTTCAATGAGATGCGCTGCGGCCCTGGCCGTACCGCCTGTCGCAAGCAGGTCGTCGATGATGACCACCTTCTGGCCGGGTTTTATGGCGTCCTTGTGGACTTCTATGCTTGCCTGCCCGTATTCCAGGTCGTAGGTGACGCCGACGGTTTCGCGGGGGAGCTTGCCCTTCTTGCGCACGGGCACGAACGGCTTGTGGAAATGCTCGGCGAGCGAGACCCCGAACAAGAAACCGCGCGCCTCCAGCCCGGCGACCAAGTCAAATTCCACGTTCTCTAGCGCCTTGTAGAGGGCGTCGAGCGTGAGCTTGAGGCCGTCGGCATCGTTCAGGATTCCCGTGATGTCGCGGAACAGGATTCCCGGCTGCGGAAAATCCGGAACAGAAATGATGTAGTCTTCGATACGTTTCATTTGCTCCCCTAATCTTTAGATTCTTCTCCCTAGCCTCTAGATCCTAGATTCTAATCCCTACCCAAAATCTCCTCCACCTTCGCAATAATCCTGTCCCTTTCCCCACACCAGTTCGGGGCGAGGAGCATATCGCTCGGGCTTTCTCCGCTGAATCGCTCGATAGCGGTATCTGGCCCGATAATCTTGATCATTTCGGCGACGGCGGCGCAGTATTCTTCAAAATCCAGCAGCTTGATTTCGCCGGCGGAAAAGTCCTGCGCCATCACGGTGCCCGCGACAATGTGCAGCGGGTGAATTTTCACGGCGGCAAGTTTCAAATCGCGAACTACTTCGGCGGTGCGTTTGAAATCCTTCATGGTTTCGCCAGGGAGCCCGACAATCACGTGCGTGGTGACGGTGAGGTTTGCCGCTTGGCAGCGCTTGACCGCATCTTCGAATTCGGCGAGGGTATGCCTGCGGTTGATGGCGGCAAGCGTAAGGTCGTTGGCGGTCTGGAGCCCGATTTCCACGATAATCGGCTTTATGCGGTTCATCTCCGCGAGGTATGCGATTTTCTCGTCTTCGAGGCTGTCCGGGCGCGTACCGATGGCAAGTCCGGCGATTTCCTCGTGCTTTATAATTGGGTCGATAATCCCTTTCAGGTGCTCAAGCGGTGCGTGCGTGTTCGTGTACGGCTGCAAGTAGGCGAGGATGCCTGCGTGCGGGTACTTTTCGCGGAGCCTCGGCACGAATGTATCGAGCTGCTCCTGGATGGAAACCTTCGCCTGGTCGAACACCGGGCTGAAACTGCGGTTGTTGCAGTAGCTGCAACCCGAGAATCCCTTGGTGCCGTCGAGGTTCGGGCAACTCATGCCTCCGTTTAGCGGGAGCTTGCGTACCTTGAGGTAGTTCGGGAAAATCTTGAGCAGCAAATCGCGGTAGGGAGTGTAGTGCATAATGAGAAAGATAGTTATAGACGATAGGCGAGAGACGAAAGACGAGAGGGAAAATAAGCGATACTTTGTGCTTTTATGCTGCTTTTTTGCTATTTTACAAGAAAAGAGGATTTTTCATGCCTTATTGTCAGAAATGCGGGACTGAGCTTGCCGAGGATGGACGCTTCTGCCCGAAATGTGGCTTGGCTCGGTCAATGAATTCCGAGTCTTATACGGACATTCGTTTGGAAGAGTTTCACACCGGTAAAAGGGTGAACCAAGTTGCCTATGTACTCATGGCCGCCCTCCTGGGCTGTTTCGGCATCCACAAGTTTTATGCTGGGAAAATCGGGATGGGAATCTTGTATCTTTTGTTCTGCTGGACGTTTATTCCTGGGGTGCTGGGTATTATCGAGGCTATTCTTGGCGCTACCCGGAAGGCGGATGCGAACGGTTACATTTATTTTGACTAGCGTGTTCGTTGCGCTGTCCCGACATTGATACAATTGATACACTTTGGTCAAGAATGAGAAATGCATTCTTCCCGTTTGGCTCAGTTTTATTTATTATCCATGTAGAATGAAATTAAAATGGGACGCCTATGAAAACGAAACTTTCAAAATTGATTGTCTTAGCTTTAGCCTTGGTCGCTGCCCCGCTGTTGGCGCAGAACCTCTTGACCAACGGTGACTTGTCGTACGGTGACGGGGGTTGGTACCTTTGGAACAATCCTGCCGGCCCGGCCGAGGTGCAGACCAAGATAGGGGAGATGGGCCTCGGTGTCGATGCTTCCGAAGGCGCGAAAGTGGTCGTGACGAAACTTCCCAAGGACTGGTGGGGGCTGCAACTCCAGCCGCCCAAGTGGCTTGCTCCCGATACCGGCTACTATACGCTCACCTTCAAGGCGAAGGGCAACATGCCCATCAACGCCGTGGTGCAGGGCGGGCCTCCCGATTATCGCCAAAAAGAGAGCGGCAGTTTCCAGCTGACCGACAAGTGGAAGACTTTCTCGATGACGTTCCTTGCCGACCAGAAAGGGTATGGTTTGAATAACGTAACGTTCCATGTCGGGCTCCAGAAGGGCTGGATGCAGATTGACGACGTGGAAATCGAAAAGGCCGAGTCCATGGATTCCGAATGGTATTCCAAGGCAAATTCCCGTATTGAGTGGCTGCGCAAGCAGGACTTTACTGTGGAGGCCAAGCCGGGCGAGAAGGTCAGCGTGAAGCTTGTTCGCCATGCGTTCCCGTTCGGCACCGCGCTCAACATCCATACCGACAACCCGCGCGACAGTATCGAGAACTGGTACAAGGCCGAGGCCAAGAAGCTCTTCTGGTACGCCGTGAGCGAGAACCAGTTCAAGTGGCCCGAGTACGAGCCCAAGAAGGGCAAGCTCCGCAAGGACGAAATGTACCGCTACGTGAAGTTCACCCAGGCGAACGGCTGGAAGTTGCGCGGCCACGCCATCATGTGGGCGCACCAGGGCTACGATTACGACAAACATTACTCTAACCCCAAATCGGCCAAGCAGTGCGGCGACCTCGCGAAGTACCTCAAGGCCCGCATCGAGCGCGACCTGACGGAATACAAGGGCAAGATTACGGAATACGACGTGTGGAACGAGCCGCTCCACGAGGCCTACGCCTTCAACACGTGCGGTTGGGGCATTCTCGACAGCGCGTTCATCTGGGCGCACCGCGTCGATCCTACGGCCAAACTCTATATCAACGACTACAACGTCGTCGCGGCGGGGGAGACCGACCGCTACGTGGACTTGGTCAAGGGGATGCTTGACCGCAAGGTGCCCGTCCACGGCATCGGCGTGCAGTGCCATTTCGGGCTGCGTCCCGTGGTGCCTGGCCTCATCAAGGAACGTTTGGACAAACTTGCTACGCTCGGACTGCCCATCAAGGTGACGGAGTTCGACGTGGGTGACTGGCAGGTGGGTATGAACGAGTCCGAGGAAGTGCAGGCCGAGAAGTTCGAAACCTTTATTCGCACAGCGTTCAGCCACCCGGCAGTGCACGGCATTGTGCTGTGGGGCTTCTGGGATAACCGCCACTGGGTCAAGAACGGTGGCATCGTTGCCGCTGATGGCCGCGAAAAGCCCGCCGCGAAGCGCGTTTACGACCTGTGGCACAAGGAATGGACGACGGACACTACCGCCACGGCTGGTCCGGACGGCATGGCGAAGTTCCACGGGTTCAAGGGTCGCTACAAGGTAACGGTCGGCGACAAGAGCTTCGACAAGGATGTCTGGTAGGCGTTGTTTTGCTAATTTCTATTGCATGAAACAACTCCCCGGAATCCTTTTCATTCTCGCGGCGCCGCTGTCTGTATGGCTCTATATCAAGGTGCAGGCGGTGTCCGGTTCCGAGATTCTCGCTTTGCTTGCTGCGGTCGCACTTTATGTGTTGGCTGCGGTCTGCATCGGAATTGTGTTTTCGCGTCGGTCCGACCGGAATGGGCGGTCCAGTCAAAAATGTGACAAAAAACACACTGAATCGTGACGAAAGACATCTCTCTATGTTTTTTTGTTTAACTTAATCTTACACGGCTATGTCTATCGAAGAACGCTCCTCCCTAGTTTTTGTTTCCGGCGTTGGCCGTATCAAAGAAGAAAAGCCCAAGGCCGAACGCCCCCAAGGTGACGGAATTGTCCGTATCATGTTGAAGCGCCTTGGCGGTGGTAAAATGGCGAGTATTGTTTCGGGAGTCCCTTTGGACGAACCCGAGTTGAAGGATTTGGCTCGTACCCTGAAACAGAAATGTGGTGTCGGTGGAGCTGTAAAAGATTTCAATATTGAAATCCAGGGCGACAAGCGTGCCGTCCTCAAGGCCGAACTCGAAAAACGCGGCTTCACCGTCAAAATTTCGGGTGGTTAGACCCCAAAAAGTTGATGTAAATCATACTCCGCGCCTTTTTTCTCCAAAAGGTGTGTTTTAGCTTACTTTTCAAAAACGCTAAATGAAAAGTTTACATAGATTACTATTATTGGTTCATTACTCAGTCAGGGGTATATATGTTTAAAAAGTCTCTTTGCGTGGCCTTTTTGGGATTCCTTCTGGTTCCCACTATGGCTTTTTCTGATTCCACTGCAGGTAAAGTCCGTTCCAAGCTGGGCGATGTCAATCGCCAGAAGGAAAATCAACAAACATGGAAGCCTCTCTCTGTCGGGGCAAGCGTATTCATGTCCGATCGCGTGCGTACGGGGACAGAGTCCGAAGTTGTCTTCGGCCTGCCGGACGGGAGTGTCGTTAGCATTGCCGAAAATGCCGAAATGGTGATTGCTGACCTTTTTGAAAAGGATGGCGTTTTCAGGGCAAAACTGGATATCAAAAAGGGCCATGTCGGTTTCGATGTCAAGAAACTTTCGGATAAGTCCTCTTTCGAGTTCAAGACTGGTACGGCGACCGCTGCGATTCGCGGTACGAAGGGCTTTATCGGTGGCGAAAAGGGCTTTGTCGGTAGCTTGAAGGAAGGTAAGCTTGAGATTACCTCGACGAAGAGCGGCCGGAAATTCTCCATCGGCGCAGGCGAAACGGCCTTGGGTCGCGATTCCCTCGTAGTGCTCAAACTCGCGACTTCCGGTAGCCCCTCTCTGGCTAAGGCTTTGGCCAAGGTAACCGAAGACTCGACGCTTACAATTGACCAGATTGTCGAGGCCGCCAAGGTGGCCGATTCTACTGTCGCATCAAAGGAAAATGCTCCGCTTGACGAAGAATCCATGAAGGTCACTTCCGTTTCGTCGGAAGTTTGTTCGGGCGGCCTCAAGATTGAAGGTTCCTACCGTACTGCAGTTTCTACAGCTTCCCTCGTTGTGAAGGCCGGAACGTATGTTTCCGAGAACCTCGCCACTTCGACTGACGGGAAAACTCATACGTTCTCTGTCAGTGTTCCTGTTACCGATGAAAACAAACTCTGGACGCTTACTTCTGCCGACGTTGTCCTGACTGCCGGCGAAAAGGTTGTCTCCGAGACGGTTTCCTATACGGCCGATAAGAGCTGTGCCGAGGTAAATACCCGCCCCGCGCAAATCCGCTTCAGCAACTATGATTCCCTCCGCTGCGTTGCGAATGTCGCCATTTCCGGCCTTGAGGACGATGCCGCCATATTCTCCGTGGATGTGGACGGAACGCCGAAAACGCATGAATCTTTGACCCGTAACGCCTTGAAACGCGCCAAACTCTCCGAAGGTGTGCACGATTATGTGTTCTCGGTGGTCGACATGGCGAAAAACAGGGCCGAATTGAAGAAAAAACTGGGCTGCTTCCCGCCGCGGAAGTTCAATGTCCAAATTCTCGGCAAAAAAAGCGAAGTTGTACCGAATCCTCCTGGGACTCCGAATGGGTATGACAAGATTGTAAAGACGGTTCAGTTTACCGTCCGTGTGCCGGGAGGCGATCCGAGTGTTCTTTACAAGGTTGTTGTGAAGCAGAATAGCCGCATCATCTTGGAGGAATCTTTGAACCAGATTCAGACTTTGGATTACCAGGTCCCCGTGGAACTGGTTCGCAAAGGAGTCAACAAAATAGAAGTCGAAGTCACTCATAAGAGTGGTTACATTGTAAAAGCTCAGAAGGTATACGAGGTCTTTTAAATGAATTTTCTATATCGAATTCTCCCGCTAGTTCTCATTGTCACCCCTCTATCGTTTGCTGCAGGAGAAACCTCGCAGGCTTCGTCAGAAGCTAGCGCGCCAGCCCCGGCTGCAACTCCGGCTCCGGCACCTGCTCCCGTTCCGGCTCCTGCCCCGGCCCCAGCGCCTGCTCCAGCCCCAGCTCCGGCACCTGCTCAATCAGCAACTCCGGCACCGGTACCGGCACCAGCCCCTGCTGCGGCCCCGGCTCCCGCTCCGGCAGCGGAAAATGTGGCAACGAAGGTGAACGACGAAGAACCGGTTGACGATATAGATGCTCTTTCTGGCGATACGCTCCCAGTCGTGAACGGAACACCGCTTTCTGGCTCTGTTTCTGGCTTCTTGAGCAAAGACAAGTCCCCGTATCTCATTAGCGATTCCTTGATTGTGGGCGAAGGCCAGGCACTCGTCATCCAGCCGGGTGTCATTATTGCATTCAAACCGGGAGCTATCCTCGATATTCGTGGAGGCTCCCTTGCTGTTGCTGGTGAAGAAAAGTCTCCGGTGATTTTCCGCCCGTTCAACAAGATGGGCCACTGGGGCGGTATCCGCATTGCGGGCCCCATGCAGGCCGACTTCAAGAATGTGTTTATCCGTAATGCCGTTAACGCCGTGTCTGTGGAAAACGGAACCCTCACGGTCCAAAACGCCTTTATCGACAAACCTCTTGAAACGGGTGTCTACGCCCGCGCTGCAAAGGTGACTCTCCAGAATTCCATCATGACGAACTCCTTGGGTGTTGGCTTCTGGGCTGCCGACAAGGCGACTCTCCGCTTGGACAACGTCCGTGTCAACAACAACAAGGTCGGCCTCGTTTCAGAAGCGAATGCCGAAGTTAGGCTTAATTCAACAACGTTCGGTTCCAACGATGTGGCTGTCTTGAATATGGGCGACAACAATGTCACCGAGACGGGTTCTACCATAACGGGGAACAAGTTGGGTGTCGTTTCCACCGAATTCCCGGTGAAGTTCAAGAATGCCATCAGCTATAACGACGAAGATGCTGCTTCCAATGCAAGGAAACTCCATTCTACATTGCCCAAGGAGCCGAAAAACCCCAATGCGGGTGGCTATAGCGGCAATGTGCCTGTCCTTGATGATATCGACCCCAATGCTCGCTGGAAAATGTCCGGTAACGTGGTTTCCGATGTGGGCTACCACCTCGTGCGTACCCGCCACAACCATACAGGTAAGGATTTCTACAGTGGCGTAAGCGATACTGTCAAGAAAGGCGACCGTTACGTCAACTATTTCCAGACTCCTGGATTCTTTACGAATTTGAATGCCTACATGTTGATGGAATCTCCGTGGGGCAGCTCCTTGGAACTGACCGTTGACCTTTCCAGTGATACTTGGAACAGCCTCAATCCCCATACCTTGCAGGCGATTTATACGGACCCGTTCCAGAGATTGGCCTTGGGTAATATATACCTCTCCGGCGGGAACACCTACCTTGAAGGGATCGACGTGCTCGGTGGTTCTTATGACTTGAAGATTTTGCACAACCGCGCCGGTGACCCACTCTTTGTCGTGACCGGCTTTGCGGGTGAAACCCGTAACCCGTTGAAAGAAGGCGATAGGAATCCGGATATTTACAAGGATTATATCGAGGTGGGCGAGGCCGAATCCCAGGAAATGGTTGCAGGCGGTATGGTCCGCTGGAACATGCATCCGCAATTCTCCGGGCTCCTTGGCTTTATGGGCAGCAAGGACTATATTGAAGACCCGTTCCTCCGCGATGGCATGAGCGAGAATACAATTCTTGCCACACCGCGCCGCAGTTCGCAGACCGCCTTTGCCGAGGGTAGCTGGATCGCCTACCCGGGCAACATTGAATTCCACGGCAACCTCGCTATCGGTGCTGCCGATACGTCGAACGCTCGTTCTATGCGCGCCGTGAACCAGGTGTTCTCCAATGCGGGCGTAAGCGCCTCCAACTATAACCTGCTTAACCGCCTGATGAAGAATCCGAGCGAAGTTTCCCGCATGAGCGAAAAGGAACTCGTGTCCATCTTTGGTGACAACACGATGATGACCACCTCCCAGATGAGGGCTGAATTGAAGCGCTTGCTCGAAGAGGCGAAGAAGGTTCGCAATCAGTATGCCTCGAATGGTTACGAAAACGACCGCTTGTCGGACTGGAACGGCAAAAATGCCGCATTTGGTGCTGATTTCCGCTGGACATTCTACAAGTCCGAATTGAGCGCCTACCTCCGTGCCGTCGGTCCGGAATTCTACAGTGCCGGTTCTCCGGACCAGATTCAGAATTTCCGTGAATTCGGAGCGTTCTTCAAGCAGGGATTCTCTGACTTCTGGACTTTGACGATGACTTATGACGTGGATGTTGAAAATGCGGGTAACGGCAACCAGTACAATGCCTTCGGCTTCAACGAAGGTACGACATGGGGCTTGTTCAACGAGGCTCCGGACAGCTGGCTTGAAGAACATCAGATGGACGAAAACCGCGCCATCAACACACAGGATGCAAGCGCCAAGAACCTCATCAATATCGGCCCCTATGTGGACTTGACTCTTGGTTATGCTTTGAATTACAGAAGCCATCACCGCCCGACACGCCTCTATGCCGATTTCGACAAGGCTTCGGGTGTTTACGAGGATAGTTGGTTCAAGCCGAGAGGAAAATCTACTCTCAAGGTCAACGATTCCCTAGAAATCGATTCCGCCCGCTGGGCTCAATACTATTCACATGTCCAGGACATGTATTTGGCTGCGGACTTTACCGAAAAATTGCTGAAACAGTCCGTCCAGGTGAATGTTGATGTCAAGGTGCCGTATAACGTGCTGAGCCTTGGCTGGATTCTCACGTTCCGTAACGATCTCTCCGAATTTGCCGATGACGATGGCATTAGTGATTTTGACTTTAGCGACGAGACTTACGGCCTCCTTGGTTATTATTTCCATGGTGGTGATTATGTGGAACATCGCTTCCCGACCAGTTTGACGACTACGGTGGGCGATATCACGAACGTCATCTCGTTTACGCCGCGCTACAAGGTGTTCAACCGCAACGACATGACCGATTTCGAATGGTTCCTTTCCGACAACTTCACTTGGGGCATCTCCAAGAACTTCCTCGAGCTGACTCTTACAGGGGCGCTTCGCAGCGAACTGCTGGAATACACCGACGAGGGTGAGGATTATTCCGAAAAGGAAATGGACGTAGATGGTTCTGTCATGTTCCGCGTGTACTTCACGAAGACCTTCTTTACGGACTGGACTTTGGGCGCCGTGTACGATTATCGCCCAGACAGCCGGTCTGACGAATACAAGGACTTCTACGGTATTCTTTCGTTGAATTATGCTTTCTAGGCAAGTGGGGAGGTGAAAGATGAAAAATTTTAATAAAGACAACAGTATGAAAAAGTTTAAGTGCGTTCTTGGAATGGCCGCTTTGGCTTTGTCCATGGTTAGCAACGCCATTGCAGCTCAACCGACGTTGCCCACTGTGCCGAACGATGCTCGCATTATAACCGTTACCTCGGTAAGTGAATGGGAAGGCATTCAGGAAAAGATCAATCAACTTTCTGCGAGTGAAAAAAACTTGGTTATTCGGGTGAAAGGCAATATCAAATTCTCCAACAATATTGGTATGCCTTGGTCCGGAGTTCCAGCCAATTTGAGTGGCTCGATTGACTTTGGCAAAAGAAACGTCTATGTCGTCGGTGACAAGAGTTCTTCATCGAATTCCCTTTCGGGTATTCTTTTGAAGGGCGCTGGAGTATCCCTTTTCAAGAATGTTGATACAGTCTATATTGAAAATGTCGACTTCAAGAATTGCTACTTGTTGGCAAAATCGGATGACAGCCATAACTCTGCGGCGTTCCTAGCGGACAATCCTAAGGGTGTCTACCTGAATGAAGTTACGCTTGAAAATGTCGGCGTGAAGGGTGTCCCGGGTAGCGATGGAAAACAGCCTGTTTTTTCGACAGTCGGCTTTCTTGCCGATACATCGAGTTGCAATGGATCTAGCTGCGGTTCGTTCATCTTCCAGAATGCTTCCGTTGATGGCCTGACCATTGATTCCTTGCTGTCCATAAGAACGGGCGGATTTTTTGGATATGCTTCCGGCAGCGGTTTAATAATGTCGTCTCGTTTAAAGAATATTTCGGTAGGTTTCTCTACGGACTCGCCTAGTTGGACTTCCACGACTATCTATTTGGGGGGAGTTGTCGCTGCAGTGTCATCGGTGTCTAGTCTCTATATGATAAATTCGTCGTTGGAATTGGCTCCGTTGAAATTTGAAGCGGTTGACTTTTCGAAACATTTTGTCCATATCGGAGGCTTTGCCGCTGAGGTTGAAGCGGGGACGATTGAATTAGAATGGTCTACAATCTCCGGAAATATTGATGTTGTCAATAATTTTGATACAGTTATGGACGAAAAACCGATGACGTTAAGAGTGGGGAGTGTCCTTGGCTATTGGATGCCGAAGAGTTCCACGCCAGTCTTAAAACTGCACATGAATGGTTGCGTCTCCACGGTGAATATTTCGGTGAATCTTGATGCGCCTCATGTAAATACGGCTTCGAATACAGAAGCTCTTGATTTCGCTTATTTATCCGCTGCTGGGGGCTTCTTTGGCTCCATGGCTCCGGGGGTGAAAGTTGTGAGTGGCTCTATCGAAGGTTCCTCTTATTCTGGCTCGATTGTCTATAGATCGAAGGATGAATCGCTTCCGAGCATTGGCGGATTTATGGGTGTATGGGGAAATGGACCGATTACGTTCAGTGACAACGTCGTGAGCGGTTCGGCCATAAGCTACTGGGGCCCTTATGCAAACATTGGCGCCCTTGTAGGTGCTGTAAAGAATTCGAAAGACAGTGTTTACGTGAACAAACTTAAAGTTGAAAAAGGAATCGAGGCTTCGCTTTCTCCTGTGGAAGGTGCTTCTATAGGTGGCGTATTCGGTATTGTGAATAGTTCTCCTGTGGTATTAAACGAGGTCTCGATTAAGAGCGATATCGCTGTCAATGATATTGAATCCTTCGATCCGGCCCTGACGCGCTCGATTGATTTGTCTATGGGCGGAGCTATCGGTTGTATCGGAAACTCGAAGTCTGACCTTAAAATGAGGACTGTTAGCTACGAAGGTAGCCTTACGGCTCAGCGTTACTATGCCGACGATAACAAGGAGCAGTACGTTGGCGGCCTTGTTGGTAGGCTCAAGAATACTAAAAATGTCTCTATCGAAAAGGCTAGTGTTGTAGGTAAAGATGGCTCTTTGATGTCTGTAAAGTTTGATGGGGGGGCAAGCTCCGATAGATTTGAACCGATCTATATGGGTGGCCTTATTGGCAATTCTCCGTTCGAAACCGAAGGTGGCCGTCCGTCGCTGACGATAAGCGAGTCTTTTGTATCAGGCGATATTGTTGTATCGGACATGAAAAATTCCGATACCTCTTATATTTCTGGGCTTGTTGGGCATTATGACGTTGCAGACAATGTCGAAATTTTCGATTCCTATTACAAAGGCGGCCTTACGATTGACATGAAAGTGCCTTCGCCAAATAAAGTTTCTGGGCTTATGACCCTTTCTGTGGATGCAAATGATTTCTCCGTGAAAAACAGCTACGTTTATGATGCGAAAGCATCTGCTAGTAGTCTTGTCATAGGGCAGACGGATCTGTCTGCGGCGAATACGTATATGTTCAGTTCGCTGGATGAGTCTATAGAAGGGTATACGGTGGGTTTCTCTTCGCCTGCATTTGCATACCTTCTGAATGAAGGTGAAAAAACTCCTCGTTGGGGTTTCGATGCGAACGGAAACGATGGCCTTCCGCAACTGGTTTTCAGCTTGGGTAACAAAGTCGAACCCATCAAGAGAGTGATTTTGCGTGGCTTCGATGAAAGCGGGGCATCTCCGGAAGATGTCGAAATCTATACCGATGCCGAAGGCAAGTGGGAACTCAAGGTCGATGGCAAACGCTTTGACAGCGACGAACTGGATGTTGCCAGCTACGATGCCAAATCGAAAAAGTTCGTACTTTGGAAACAGAAGAATGGCGACCTCGTGTGGAATGGCCTGGAAAAAACGGCAAGTGCGCTTGTCGATGGCATGGAATTTGAAAAGCAGGTCGTTGGTGTTCCCAAGGTAGTATTTGATGTGGATACCACTCTTGAAACAGGAAATCGTGTCTTGTTCTGGGACAATTCCGAGTACGACATTGTTAAAGACGAAAATCTGCCCGAAGCGGTATTTGTTGTCCTCGATAATAATAGTAATGGTACGTTCTATAAGGGTTCTTTCTGGAAGATTGCCGGAACATCCGATATCGTGACTTCTTCGGCAGAATTGATTAACTATGTTTCGCAGAATCCGACTTCTGAAGTGACGCTCCAATTTGCAACGGATTTGTTGTATGATTACGTTGTTGCCCAGCCTAGGGGAAGAACCCTGAACGAGCGGGAAAGTGCTCTGCTTGAAATGTTGAAGCAGGATGAAATCGAAACAACGTCCTTGATGCTTTCGAATTCTTCGGGAATTAAAATCCGCTATACGTGCATGGGACATGAAAGAATCGTTGTCTTCAAAGGAAATGATCGCCTTTTGCCGAAGGTGGACAAGTTCTCTATTGTCGATGTCCTGAGTGCGGATTCCTCTAAGATTTCGTTTGTGGTCAGTAAGACCGGTGGTGTCGTTGTCCGCGCCGATTATCTCTTCGGAGAAGAATTGGATCTTTCTTCGATTCTCGCAAGTGGTGAAGAATTGATGATTTACCAGACGGAGCGCACCATTCGTATCCCGACAGGTCCGGGTTCCACGATTGTTGTTGATTCTACAGGTAAACCCTCTATCGTAACGGTGGATTCTTCTGGAAATACGATTATCGTGCCAATTGGACCGACGGACGACGAACCGAGCGATTCTGTTGATGATTTCGGGTGTGCCGACAGCGTCATCATTTCCGATGCCGGTGTTCTCAAGTCCGGTACGGCCGCATTGTTCTCCTTCAAACTGGATGCCCCGAGCTTCTGCGACACGATTCTGAAGCCGCGTGTGATTGTTTCGGCGGCTAATGGCTTTATGAAGGATACGGCGTTTGCGTTTAGCCGCAAGACTCGTGAGTTCGTGTTCTATCCGCTTGATCCGGGTAAGTACTCCTTCAATATCAAGGCATCTTCGAAGAAGAGCAAGGTTATCAAGCAGGAATTCTCTGCCGATATCGAAATCCGTGGCCGCGTGTGGAACATGGTGGCTTACGGTTCTTGGCCCAAGAACGCTCTGAAGAACGCCAAGCCGACGATTTATTCATGGAACGAATCGAATGCGATTGGCGACTACTGGCAGTACGAAGCCTTGCCCAAGAACTCCAAGGCTGTCGAGGCTGCTGGTTACTGGGTCCGCACCGAATCCAACGTGAAATTCAGCCTGGATTTGCCGCTCAAGAAGGCTGAATCGGATTCCCTGAAATGGACGGTCGACAAAAAGTTCAGTGGCTGGAATATGCTTGCTAACCCGTATTCCTGGAACCTTTATGCAGGTTCTATTGCAGGCTTCAAGTCTGCCGAAAACGGCGACACTCCGCTATGGCGTCGGAATACTGTTACTGCCCAGTACGAAGTGGCCGATACTTTGTTCGCGGGCGAGGCCTTCTGGATCAATGTTGACAAGAAGCGCACTATCCGTATTAGCACGAAGCCGGTGTTCCCGTCGGTCAAGACTAAGTCTGCTGCTAAGAAGTCTGCACTCCTCAAGAGTGCAACGAAGGATTCCTGGAGCATGGTCCTCGTGGCGAGCACGGAAGATGGCTTCGTCGATTCCTGGAACGTACTCGGTGTGGGTTCCAACAATATCGCTATTGCCGAACCGCCTGCCGGTATGGAAAGTTCTGTGGGCGTATCGTTCGTGGGTGAAGACAATGCCTTGCTCGCCAAGCGCATCTTGGCCAAGGCTTCCGCTAACGAATACTCTTGGAAGGTCCAGCTGAATGCGTCCAAGAACGGGAAGGTGAATCTTGCGCTCGAAGGCCTGGACGAAGTTCGGGCCATGGGCTACGACGTTGCTCTCGTCATGGACGGCAAGACTTACGAATGGAACGACAATTCCTCGATGGACGTGAATGTTTCGGGTTCCAAGACGGCTGAATTGAAGGTCGTTCCGGCGGGCACGAAGATTGCCGCTGTCAAGGGAATTGGCAATGTGCACTTTGATGCGGTTGCTGGTGGAATTGCCGTGCAGTTTGACGTGTCGGCCGGAATGGCCGGCCAGAAGGCTTCTGTGCGCCTGCTCGACGTGAACGGCAACGTGGTCTCGACGGTCTACGGGAATGCCCGTTTCGGCACGAACGACTTCCGCTTGGCCACCCCGGCCCGTAGCGGCGTGTATGTCTTGCAGGTCCGCGTGGGCCACGAGTCCCGTGTGGCTCGTCTGTCTCTCTAACCGTTGGCTTAATGTACATCGGTTGTCATCTATCTTCAATGAAGGGCTTCCTTGCGATGGGCAAGGATGCCCTTTCTATTGGCGCGAACGTATTCCAGTTCTTTACCCGTAATCCTCGCGGCGGAGCGGCGAAGCCTTTTGACAAGGCCGATGCTTTGGCTCTTGTGGATTTGATGCAGGCGAACGGGTTCGGCCCGGCGCTTGCGCACGCTCCCTATACGCTCAATCCGTGCTCTGCTGATCCAGGGCTTCGCGACTATGCCCGCGATGTGATGAAGGACGATTTGTGGCGCATGGACCATTTTCCGGGAGCGATGTACAATTTCCACCCAGGGAGCCATGTGAAGCAGGGTGCCGAGCGCGGAATTGAATTGATTGTCGACCACCTGAACGCCATTTTGCACCCGGACTTGAAGACGGTCGTGCTCCTCGAGACAATGGCGGGGAAGGGGAGCGAGGTTGGCCGTACCTTCGAGGAACTGCGTGCGATTATCGACCGCGTGGAACTGGCGGATAAGGTCGGGGTATGCCTCGATACTTGTCATGTGCACGACGGTGGCTACGACATTGTGAACCACCTCGATTGGGTGCTGGAGCAGTTCGACAAGATTATCGGGTTAAAGCGGCTGCGCGCGATTCATTTGAACGACAGCAAGAATCCGCTGGCAAGCCATAAGGATAGGCACGAGGTTATCGGTGCGGGATTTATTGGGTTGGAGGCGCTTGTGCGCGTGGTGAATCACCCTGCACTCCGCAATTTGCCGTTCTACTTGGAAACCCCGAACGAACTCCCCGGCTATGCCGCCGAAATTGCGCTTATGCGTAAGCATGCAAAGTAGCTTTGCCCGCGTCGGCCAGGGAAGGGTCTCCTCCCGTATTTTAGAAAAAAAGCTTTTTTCTTTAATTTTTTTGATTTTTTCAAAAAAATCCCCTTGACAAAGTTTTTTCTTTATCTATATTTGGGGTCGTCTAACAGACGATGCTTCATAGCTCAGTTGGTAGAGCCCGCGACTGTTAATCGCGTTGTCCTTGGTTCGAGTCCAAGTGAAGCAGCTTAGAACCCCGTTCGAAAGAGCGGGGTTCTTTATATATGGATTTTCCGGATAATTTGTTATATTTCGCGAACCCAAAAATGTGGAGTTTTTTTATGCACAAATTTATTTTACCGACAATCCTGTTGTCTGCCATGTTTATCCTGAGTGCCTGTGGCGATTCGGATGCAACGTCTTCGAATTCATCAGTAAAGCAACCGAAATCCGGTGATGTCGAGACAATCAAGAAGGTTAAAAGCATTTATGACCTTGGTGAATGTACCGACAGTCGTGAAGGTGAATTGGTTCTTGTGCAAAAGAACAATTTATACTATCAATGTAATGACGAGGATTGGTTCCAGATGGAGATGTCTTCTATAGAAGAATCGTCATCTTCTAAAAAGGTCTCTAGTTCTTCCAAGGCAAAATCGTCTTCTTCTAAGGCAAAGTCTTCATCTTCCAAGGTTAAGTCTTCGTCTTCCAAGAAATCCAGCTCTTTGAAGGAATCCAGTTCTTCAAAGGCAAAGTCTTCTTCTTCGGTGTCTAGTAGCTCCCACATGGACCTGTCTGTGGATTATGACTGCTCTGAATACAAGTGTGTGACAACGGAGTATTTGAATCAGGATCTGCTTGATTCCGGCATGTATGGCCAGTTCCTCGATGTTCGTGATAGCCAGGTCTATCGCACGATAGAGATTGGTTCGCAGATTTGGATGGCTCAAAATTTGAATTTCGAAACCGAGGAAAGTGCTTGCTATGATAATCAAGATTCAAATTGCGTAATCTACGGGCGCCTTTATTATCAAACAGAAGCTTTGACGGCTTGCCCTCCAGGTTGGCATTTGCCCAGTAACGAAGAGTGGAATGCTTTGGATTCTATTGTTCATAGTTTAAAGGTTGGCAATGATGGCAATGGAAATTACTTGAAATCCCTTAGTACATGGACTGGCGAAACAGGAAACGACCAATTTGGTTTTTCGGGCCTTGCTAGTCTCTATTTTGGAGATGTCCATGTTTGTGGTGGATATCATGGTGTATACTGGACTTCGGATACATACCGGTATCGTTGCTTGCTGAATGATAAATCAAGCCTTTATGCCTATTATGAAATTTATGCTAAGGACTGGGGCATGGCTGTCCGCTGCCTTTTAGGTGATGTCGAGACCTCTTCGGATTGATTATTTTTACAGTATAATTCGAAACCCACCTATCGGTGGGTTTCTTTTTTTTGTTAAATTTTCAAATATGGACAAGCTAATAAATTTATTTGGAATGCTTTTCGTCTTGATGGCGGCGCTCTCCTTGAATGGGTGCTCGGCCTATTTTGACGAGGATGGCTTGTCTATATCGCCGGAAGATTTTTCAGAAGAAGATATTCGAGGCTGTTACTATTATGTCTTTAGCAGGCATTATTCTGAAGATCGTGATTTGACCAGATTATATTATATAAAATGTGAAAAAATATGTATAGAAGATAGTGTGGCGTTTTTCTATGAAACGAAAATTTTTACAGATGAAAGTTATTCGAAAGCGGACTTAGCATTTCTACCGGAATTCGGAGAGAGGGTGGAACCAGTACACTTGCTTCACCCAGCGGAGCATAATGGTTCTTTTCTTTATAATTTGCAAATAGGAAGTGCTCGTTACGTATTCGAAAAAGATAACGACAAATCTATTTATTCAGAGTATAAAACCAATAAAGATAGAAGGTTGATGTTTTCCGATGATACGGAGAAAGTGGGGGACAGCGTATGCGTAGATTTTTGGCGATAGTCCTGTTCCTTGTCATTCATTCGAATGCCTTTTTTGTTGCCGGCGGGATTGGCGATAGTCGTATGCAAGTCAAAAATCAGATTTACAAACCGGCAGGAATTGTTGGACTTTCTTTAGAAACTGGCGCATTTGATGAACCGCAAAACATTTCGGATTTCTCGATGTCGCTTGAATTGAGGCGCTTTGGATATTCCCATCACGATGGTGAACAAAGTGTAGCGTTCTGGTCTTTGGGCGCTAAGCCTCTTTTATGGACTCTGAGAATATGGAGAATTTATTTCCGAAGCTATTTCTCGGTTATGTATGTCTTTGCGAGTGATGATTTAGGCGAAGGCATTGAAGATATAGACAATGAATCTATTCATGGACCTCCTTTCGTGAGTCTTGCTATGGGTGCTGGAATTGGTTATAAATTGGATGAAAAATGGCAAGTGGGCCTTTTTTATGACATGAGGTATATTGGTTTGCGTGAAAAAGAAACTTTTAATTCTGCTGAGGCTTATACTTTTGGTGGTTTAGGTATTTCGGTACAATACCATATTTTTTAAAAGAGTAAATTTTTTATATTTCGCATATGCTCAAGAAACTTTTTTTCGCTATTCTCGCTGCTGCGGCTTTCACGCTCGCGGCTGATCCCATCACTGTCGAAGCCCGCCTGACCGAAATCCCGGGCAAGATGCCGAGTAACGACCTGTACAGCTACGTGTACGTGTTCAAGTACAAGGTACAGAAGGTCGTCTCTGGCAAGCTCGATGCCAAGGAAATCCTGGTGGGCGTGTACAACCCGCTCATCGCCCGTGGCAAGGTCAAGGACAAAATGGCCGACAAGAGCAAGGGCAACGTGGGCGAGTTCAAGGCGAAGGCCAAGCATACGCTCAAGATTGTGCCGCTCGAGGGCAACTGGGACGGAGCCGTCGAAGACGAATACTTTGACGACGAATCCCCGCGCTATCTGGCCGTGGAGGTGAATGAGTGATCAGGTCGCTCGTTTCACTCGCTTTGAGTGGCGAGGTCGGTCGCCAAAGGCTCCCTTTGAGGGAATCTGTGGTTGGTTTTGACTTCTTCATCATGGTCTCATACCTCAAAGGGGCTTTAGCCCCGCGCTCATAGCTCAATCCTCTATGGTTTTTTCTTCCCAGATTTTCCTGTTCTACTTTCTGCCGACGTTCCTGGTTGGCTACTTTGTGTTGTTCCGTGCCGGGGTCAAGCATTCCGGCCTGAACTTCTTCATCACTGTTTTCAGTTACATCTTTTACGGCTGGCTCGAACCGTGGCTCGTATTCCTGATGTTCGGCTCGACACTCGTGGTGTACGTGAGCGGGCGGTTCATCTCTGCGCCTGGCGCGAGCAAGCGGCAACGTAACCTGGCTCTCCTCGCGGCGATTGTCGTGAACCTCGGTGCGCTAGGATTCTTCAAGTACTACATGTTCGGCATGGGCGTCATCAACGACGTGGTGGCCAAGCTCGGCTGCGAGCCGTTCTCCGTGATGACTGTGCTTTTGCCGGTGGGTATTTCATTCTATACGTTCCAGTCCATGAGCTATGCGATTGACGTGTGGCGCGGTACGGCTCCTCCGGTCAAGGACTTCGTAACGTTCGCCTGCTATGTGGCGCTATTCCCGCAACTTGTCGCGGGCCCGATCGTGCGTTACAATACGGTGGCCGAGGAACTCGCAACCCGCACGCATACGCTCGAGAACTTCGTTCGCGGCATCATGTTCTTCAGTTTCGGTTTTGCGGAGAAGATTTTCCTTGCGAACCAGGTGGGCATCATCGCCGACCGCGTGTTTGCGGCGGACGCTCCCGGCGTGTTGAACTGCTGGTGGGGTAGCCTTGCCTACATGTTCCAGATTTACTTTGACTTCTCGGCGTACAGCAACATGGCGATTGGCCTTGGCCTGATGCTCGGGTTCCATTTCCCGCGCAACTTCAACGGTCCGTACCGCTCGGGGAGCATTACTGAATTTTGGAAACGCTGGCATATTTCGCTCACGAGCTGGTTCCGCGATTACCTCTACATCGCCCTCGGTGGAAACCGCGTCGGCAAGAAACGCCTGTACTTTAATTTGTTCATGGTTATGTTCTTGAGCGGTGTGTGGCACGGCGCGAACTGGACGTTTGTTTGCTGGGGCCTTTACCATGCCTTCTTCATGATTCTCGAACGTGCGAACAACAAGAACGCGCTCTACTACAAGGCGCCCCGCGTGGTGCAGATTCTCATTACGCAGGTGCTCGTGCTGTTTGGCTGGGTGTTGTTCCGTGCCGATAGCATTGGTGAGGCGTGGCGCATGTGGAAGGCGATGCTCGGGCTTATGCCGGTGAGCAGCGCCGATGCTATCCTTACGGCCGAAATCTTCACGCCGACGTGCGTGGTGTTCATGGCCGTGGCGGCACTGCTTTCGTTCTGGAAATTCCGTAGCTTTGACTGGTGTAACGAGGTGAAATTCTGGAAGGCGGTGGTCGCCCTCGGGCTTTTTGTGTTGGCGACACTTGCGCTGTTTACCCAGAGCTACAACCCGTTCCTTTATTTCCAGTTCTAGGATGTTTTAAAAATTTTTTTATAAATTATGGTCATGTTGATGCGAAAAATTTTTGGACGTGCTCTCTGCTTGCTCTCGCTTGCGACGGGCCTCGCCCTTGCCGATGCTATCCCTGCCGGGGCGCTTTCGACAGGTGCTTCGCAGACGCGTGACCAGCAACTCCGCGAAATTCGCGATGTGATGCGCGGTGGACGCGGCGGATTCCTGGATGTGGGTTTTAACTATCTGCCCCTTCCGAGCCAGACTCCGCTGGAGAGCCCATATGGTGAACACGACGGTTTTGCCTTCAGGCATCATTTCGCCGGTTTCGGTAGTGGCGCGGTCGCTAGGAACAGCCAACTTGGCGCATTGCTGTGGTTCGAACGTTCTGGCTGGGATGGCGAGGACTTCTTTTTCTTCCCGCAGTATAACGATTTCTCGCATGTGTCTTCCATGACAACTTGGGGTCTTACTTTTTCTCAGATAAAGTACGACTTGACATTTGCCGGTGGTATGCAACATTATAATGTGGAGCGTGTCGGCATTGTGTACCCCGAAGAAGACGATTCCCTGTATTACTCCTGGGCGCATTTGCGTTGGAATCATTTTAGCCTGCAAGGGAACTTCTACCGTTCTAACGTGCGCTTTTTGCGGCTGTCGATGGATTTGGAATCACGTGTTGTCTATGGCGGGCAATCCCACGGCATTCTTACCTATTTGCCCAATGTCGATTTCACTGTGTACAACCGCTCTGTGGATAGGTTTAGCGCCGACAATTACCGCATGAACTGGGAACAGAATTTGTACGGACAAGTTCTTTATGCAGAACTGTCTTACGATTTCCCCGACGACGGGTTCCATTCGGCGGCACTCAAATATTACCCGGATCCTTCGCGCATGGTGGCCTTCGAGGCGACTTGCATTCGCCGGAACAAGGATATTGACGGTACGGACGATCTCCTTTGGGGCGGTGCGATAGAGTTCCCGTTTGTCCGTTTTGCCTATAATTCTTCCTACGAGTACGAAAACTTTTTCCACGCAAAGGGCACGTTTATTGTTGAGTTCCAGTTCAACATGACCGCCTTTGACGGGTTCCTGTTTGCCCGTGGTGGTACGCGTTCGGCACCTCTCGAAACAATTAATATTGAAAGGAAGAACAAGGACAAGCCGCCTGAGGGCGATGGCCTGATTCATCTGAATCCGTCGGAATTGTCGACTTCGAACAGCAACAAACCCAAGACTCTCGAAGCGACGGGAATCCGTTACGAAAAATCGGGCGGGAACGAGGGAGGTAAGTAATGATTCGGTCTATCTTGATGCGTCGCATGCGTACGATGGCCTTCCTGCTTGGGCTTTTCGCGATACCTTTGATGCTTACCGGTTGCCTGAGTCATTGGTTTATCGAATCCGAGACTCGCCTCCAGGTGGAAAATGCGACTGCGAAATACTCCATCCTCTCGTTGGATGTTGTTTCGCTTGATGGCAGTATTTATTCTTCGTGGATTGACGAAACGATTCTGCCGGGTGAGCGTAGCCGTGTCGTGTCGGCCGACTGGGTGGGTGAATTCAAAATCCGCCTGAAATACACCAAAAGCGCGGACGCGAGCGGCGATACGCTCGTAGATTACCGGATGCTGGACTTTGATGGCGGAAGCATGTTCCTGAAGATTTCCGCCGAGAAGGGCTCGCTGAAATACAAGTTCCGCTAGATGCCGTTATTTTACTAAAACGGTTCTTTTTCCCAAAAAAAACGGCATGAAAGCCTCTATTTAACGTGTTTCTTGTGCCGTTTCTTGTTGTAGGCATTACAACATTTTTTGTTTTTTCTCCTCGATAAAGCCTGCTTTTGAGTCTATCTTATTCCATAGAATGAGGAGTAAAAAATGAAGAGTATTGCATTATCTGCAATTTCATTTGCATTGTTATGCGCTGTCGCTGTTAGTGCAGCTGATTCAAAAATCTATACAGGCCCCTTCTTCGACGAATCGGGATCCTATTATGGTCCAGATTGTGAAAAGGATGGCTCGCAGTCGACTGGTGCCTATTACACCGGCGATTACACTAGCCCGTTCAAAACCTTACTGGGCAAGACCGACCAGGACATCCAGGACAAGATTGACGAACTCTGGAACCACTACTTTGGCGGCCAGAACGACAAGACCGTGTATTACGAAGATAACGACGGTGGCTACATCGTCGACATCAACAATAACGACATCCGTTCCGAAGGCATGAGCTACGGCATGATGATTTCGGTGCAGACCGACCACAAGGAACAATTCGGCAAACTTTGGAACTGGGCCAAAAAGCACATGTGGAAGGACCCCGCCACGGGTGGCTCCGGCTATTTCGCTTGGCAGGCAAACCGCGATGGCTCTGTACGAGACTGGGGTAATGCTCCCGATGGCGAAATCTACTTTATGATGTCGCTCCTGTTTGCGGCCCACCGCTGGAACGACGAAGGTTATATGAAGGATGCGCAGTCCATCTTGAAAGCTTGTTGGAAGGGCAACGGCCAGTCCCTGTATAGCGAACAGTCTTACATTGCCACGTTCCAGCCGAGCGACGGCAACAACACCTGGGGCGATGCTTCTTACAGCTTGCCCGCATTCGTAGACCTGTTCTCGCGCTGGTCGACGACCAACACCGACAAATGGTTGAAGGCTACAAAAGCTACTCGCGACCACATTTACAACTCGGCAAACCCGCAATCGGGCCTGTGCAGCGATTACAGCAACTTTGACGGGACGCCGCACCACGCATTCAGCGACAATTCTACCAAGTACGCTTTTGACGCCATCCGTTGCCCTATGAACTACGGCATGGACAGCTACCTGTTCGGCGTGGATATGGAACGCCAAACGAAGATTGCGAAGGTGATTACCGACTTCTTCGAGAGGGACGGCTACCAGCACGGGCACTTCAACTGGGACGGCACTAGCGGCTACGGCGACTTCACCATCGGACAGGCAGGCGCGAACGCCGTGGCGACTTACGCATTGCTTCAAGAAGATGATTACAAGGATTTGGTCAAGAAAGTTTTGCAGAAGGCTTGGGATTCAAAGCCGATTGTCGGTAGCCAGCGTTACTACGATGGTCTGGTCCATTTCCTCGCCATGCTCCACCTGACCGGCAACTTCAAGATTTGGAAGGAGAAACCCACGGCTGAGCCCAAAACGATTAATGCGACTGAATACAACGGAGTCACCTACGACACGGAAACCACTATCGACGCATTTGAAGGCTGCAAGCTTTACAAGCTGACCATTAAGCCTGAAGGTGTTGCAAAGCCGGAATCCAGTTCCGATGCTTCGGGCAGCAGCAGCTCCGGTGCGCCCGCTTCCAGCGATGCGGCTCTTTCTTCTTCTAGCGCTATTGCTTCCGCTGAGAGTAGCAGTTCTGCTCCGGATGCCCTCCCGGCAATGGTAAAGTCCTTCGTGATGGCAGGCAAGGCCCAAGTGTTCGATATGCAGGGCAAGTTCCTTGGCTCGGTTGAACTGAAGTCCGGTGCCCCGCTCAAGGAAATTGTCGCAGACAAGTTCCAGCGTTCTGGAAGGTACCTGCTCAGGCAGGGAGCCGCCGTCAAGGTCATCTCCGTAGAAAAACGCTGATTTAAGATTACCGAGTAAAAAGACCCGTTTCCGAATGGAGACGGGTCTTTCTTTATCTGAATTGTTTTGTCTGCCTTGTCGTATGGCGTTACTTTATTTGCCAGTCGATAGGTTGGATTCCTTTGCTTGCGAGGAAGGCGTTCGCCTTGCTGAAGTGCTTGCAGCCGAAGAACCCACGATATGCCGAAAGCGGGCTCGGGTGGGGGGCGGTGAGGATGAGGTGCCCGCGGCCGGGGGCAATCAGGGACTGCTTCTTGATGGCGAAACTGCCCCAGAGCATGAACACGAGGTTTTCGCGGACTTGCGAGAGCCGCTGGATAATGGTGTCGGTGAACTGCTGCCAACCGATGCCGGCGTGGCTTGCGGCCATGTGGGCGCGCACAGTGAGCGATGCGTTCAAAAGCAAGATTCCCTGTTGGGCCCAGCTTTCAAGGTTGCCGTGCGGCGGCGGGTTGATGCCGAGATCGTCATGAATTTCTTGGAAAATGTTGATGAGCGAGGGCGGGGGATCGATTCCGTTGGGTACGGAGAAACAGAGACCGTGTGCCTGGCCTGGGTTGTGGTAAGGGTCCTGGCCGAGGATGACCACTTTCACCTTGTCTACGGGGCAAAAATCAAGCGCTGCGAAAATCTTGGAGCCGGGCGGGTAGACGATGTGGTGCTCCGCCTTTTCTTGCAGGAGGACTTCCTTGATTTTTTTGAAGTAGGGCTGCTCGAATTGGTCGGCGAGCAGGTTAAGCCAGGATTGTTCAAGTTTGACGGGCATGGGGAATAGTGGTTGGTAAACAGTGGTTAGTGGTTAGGGGTTGGAGGCTCGGGCCTTGCCAGTATTGCGATTTTTTCACCGTAGGCGCGGGTGTAGAAGAGTATGGCGGATTCTTTGCCCTTGGGCTTGAGTCGCGCGATTTCGGCGTCGGGGTCGAGTTTGACTCCGCGGAGCTTTATCGTGAGGCGGCCTACATTATGCGCCCTGAGCATGTTGCGGACAGCGCTGGTGGAAATGTCGGTGCGGTCGACGACCTCGTAGCAGGAAAATCCGGGCGAGGGGAGGGGCGTGTCGCTAGATACGTAGGCGATGCCTTCGGAGATGAGGTGGGCTACGGGGTCGTGGGCCAGCGCCGCAAGGCCGAAAAGGCGGCTGCGCACGAGGACCGCGGCGGGTTCCGAAATGTACTTGGAAAGTTCACCGAGAGGAAGGTCCGATTGGCTGCTTGCGGTGCGGTAGACTCTGTCGCGGCCTTCCATTTGCAGGTTCTCGTCAAAATGGCGCTGTTCGGCTTCGTCGCGGGTCTCGCGTGCAGCGTCGCGGGGGGCTTCCCATTGGGCGATGGCGTTGCCCTCTTTGTCGACGATGACGGCGCGGACGGTGCCCGGGGCACGGGCGAGTTCACCGAAGAGGACGAGGCATTCGCGGCAGTCGGAATGCTTGCCGATATAGAGAATCTCGGTGTCGTGGGGAATTTCGCCAACGGGGTAGCCGGGCGGGAGTTTCGCCATGCCGCCCTTGTAGTGTTTCGCGATGTCGAGGACTTCGGCAAAGGTGGGCGAGAGGTTGTTCAGGTCGCGCTGGTTGTCGCCCTCGTCCGTGCGCCGGGCCGGGTCGATGGTGAAGTAGTCTGCGGGGGATTTGGCAAAGGCTTCCTTGACGTCGGCCAGGACGGCTTCGCCGTCGCCGCGTATCACGCATGCGTTATGGCTGTACATGGCGATGCGGTCTTCGTCCAGGTCTACTCCGGTGACTTTGAGTTCGCGCGGCAGGAAAAAGCTGTCCCCGCCCATGCCACAGCATAGGTCGTGTACGCTTTTTCCTCTGGCCTCTTCGCCGTTTGGCCAGAGAGTCGCCTTGTAGCGGCCGATGTCTTGGGCCGTGCTCTGCTCCAGGGCGAGCTTGTCGCACAGGAGGAACGCTTTGCTTGCCCCGAACTTTTCGCGGAATTTGGGCACGAGCGCCATGTAGTCCATGATGGCGGCGCGCTCGTCGAAACTGTATTTTTTGGCGAGTGCGCTTGATACCTGCAGCTCGTCCATTTTTTTCGCGAGGGCGCCTTGGATGAACTCCTGCACGGCTGTCGATGTCAGCAAATCCTTTAGCATGATGCAAAAGCAATTTAGCTTTTTAACCTACTGCGGCGCTAGCTGGGCGCATGCAAAAAAGAGGTGCGAAGCAGGATGAATGAGTGTGTATCGTCGTTATTGTTAGATCGGTTGAATGTAGTGTAAAAATTCCGTAACATGGACGGACGCCACTTTTTACTTTATGCAATTAGTTCTTTTTTTTGACACCGAACATTTAATATATTTCGTTGCAGACTTTGGGCCGGCATGTCCGGTCTGACCTATGTTCATTAATAAAGGAAAAATATGAAACACATCTCTATTGTCGCTATGGCATTTCTCGTTGTCGGTTTGGTCGGATGCAACCAGGCCTCTGCCGGCGGGTCGTTCAACCAGCAGGCTCGCCTGGACAGCCTTGAAAAGGATTTTAAGATCGTCAAGGAAGAATTCGAAATCATCAAGTACGCTCTCGACAAGCGCGGCATTTCTCTCGAACAGGCCCGCGCCGAGATGGAAGCCGACAACAAGGTTTGGGACATCCCGGACGAAGACAGCCCGGTTTTCGGCAACACCAAGGATCCGAAGCTCACCATCGTCGAGTTCACCGAATTCCAGTGCCCGTACTGCTCTCGTATCGCTCCCACGATGAAGGAACTCAACCAGAAGTACCCGGACAAGATCAAGTTCGTCTACAAGCACTTCCCGCTCAGCTTCCATGCTAACGCCCAGGCCGCTGCTGCAGCTTCCATCGCAGCCCACAAGCAGGGCAAGTTCTGGGAATTCCGCTATGCGCTTGCTCCGCACAGCCGCGAACTCAGCGATTCCATGTACATCGCCGTGGCTAAGGAAGTTGGCCTCGATGTCGAAAAGTTCAAGAAGGACATGGTGCTCGACTCTGCCATGATGGCCCGCATCGACAAGGACTTCCAACTGGGTGTCAAGGTCGGCGTTCAGGGTACCCCGAACTTCTACATCAACGGCAAGCGCCAGGACCGCTTCTCTCCGGATCTGGTCGAAAAGCTCCTGAAGGAAGCCAAGTAACGTTTACAACTGTAACCGGCGGATATTCCGTCGGTTGCGTTTTTTTGATTTGAGAAACTTATATTCTTGAAAGATTTTAAAACACAAACCAAAGGATGCTAATCATGATGAAGCAAACTATGAAGGTCGCCGCTATTGCCGCAATGGGCATGGCCGTGGCCGTAATGGCGCAGCCGAAGCAGCCGAAGACGGTCGTCTACAAGTTCTTCGACGAACAGTATCGTCAGGGCGGGTTCGACTATTCTTACGGTGGCTCGAGCAAGGGCGTCACGATTACCAAGGACGGCGGTTACAAGTCCAAGGCTGCCCTGAACATCAAGCTGGACCCGAAGGAATATTCCGGTGCCTCCATCTGCTTGTACAACGAGTTCTTCGACTTGAACAAGTTCATGCTCGATTCCAAGGTCGAGTTCATGATCAAGGGCAAGAACGGCGGCGAGAACGTCAAGATTGGCCTCCTCGACGAAGAAGTCAGCGACGGCAAGAAGACGCAGGTCGTGCTCCCGATGAACAAGTACATCCAGGGTGGTGCTGTGACGAAGGACTGGAAGAAGGTTTCCATCCCTCTCGTGGACTTCCCGGACCGTGGCCTTTACTGGGACAACACCCGCAAGTCTGAATTCCCGGCCCGCATCGACTGGGACAAGATTGCAGAAATCCGCTTCTCCATCGACAAGAGCGGTGCCTCCGAATTTGAAATCTGGGTAGACAACATTGAAATCGTGAAGGGCAACAAGAAGGCCCCGCCGAAGAAGAAGGTTGTTTATTGGGATGAAAACAACGACGTTATCGATGGCCCGAAGAACCCCGAAAAGCTCGACGGCAAGGCCAAGAAACTCGCTACGTTCTACGACAACCAGCTCAAGGGCTTCAGCTATAGCTACGGTGGTCTCACTGCCCAGCGCGAAGCCAAGTCCAAGACTCAGGGCAACCCGAACGTGCTTGCTATGTACATCGACAACAACGACTGGTCCGGCGTGACCTACTCGCTGGGCGAAGGCAAGTTCATCGACCTTTCCAAGGTCCGCAACAAGGGCGGTCTCTACTTCTGGATCAAGGGTAAGCTCGGCGGCGAAAAGCTGTACGTGGGTATCCTCGACAACCAGGGCAACGACGTGAAGAGCCAGACCAAGGTCGGCCTCAACGACTGGATCAAGGTCAGCAAGGATTGGCAGCTCGTCAAGATTCCTCTGAAGCGTTTCATGGACAAGGGCAAGGCTTGGGATGCTAACAAGCAGGCCGAAGTCGCCAAGGACATGAAGTGGAACAAGATTCAGGAAATCCGCTTCTCTGTGGGCAAGGGCGAAAACCAGGGCGAACCGGGCAAGCCGGCTCCTGTGACCGTCTTCGTCGACCAGATCACCTTCACCGAAAATATCGACTGGGTTGACCCGGACCTCAAGTGGGACAACTTCAAGTCCACTGCTAAGGATCTCGTGATTTCTGACTTCGAAGGCAAGTACGGTAGCGAAGTTTGGGAACCGGCATTCGGTCCGAAGTCCCAGCTCAAGTTCAATATTGAAAACTGCCCCGAATTCAAGAGCAACTGCTTGAACATCGAACACTACCTCCTCGCCGACTGGGTCGACGTCGTGCTCGACATGAACAAGCGCGGCCGTCCGGCTGCTGACCGCGACTGGACCAAGCACTGGGGCATCATGTTCGACGTGTACTCCGAAAAGGCTTGGCAGTCCATCACCGTGCAGGTGCAGGATGCCGGCAACGAAATCTTCGTTTCCAACGTCGGTGCTCCGAAGGGCAAGACCACTCTGCTCGTGCCGTTCCGCACCTTCGGCAAGTTCCCGTACTACCAGCCGCCTAACGCTGTCGAAAACGGCATCTTCGACCTGAAGGGTGTCGTTGCTCTCGACTTCAAGCCGAGTGGCGAAGGTACTGCCGGTGGCTTCAAGATTGACAACATCAGGCTCACCAACCAGCGCGAAGTCAAGGCCAAGGAACGTCCGGCCGTCATCAAGGTGGCCATCAAGGGCTCTAGCGACGTGCTCAACCCGGAAATCTCCGGCGGCCTCTTCGGCATCAACGCCGCCCTCTGGGATGGCGACATGCTCGACAACAAGAGCTTCAAGGTTCAGACTCGCGACTTCGTGAAGCGCATCAACCACGGTATCGTCCGTTATCCGGGTGGTCTCCGTGCTGATGACGACCACTGGAAGGAAATCCTCGACAACCACGACTGGATGGTCGACACCGACGAATTCCTCGAATGGTTGAAGAAGACTGGCTCCAACGCTATGTTCACCGTGAACTTCGGTTCCGGCACCGAACAGGAAGCTGCTGCTTGGGTGAAGCACACCAACATCGACAAGAAGGCTGGCATCCTCTACTGGGAAATCGGTAACGAAGTCTATGGTAACTGGCACCCGTACTACGAAAAGTATGGTAAGGACGGCGGTACCATCTATGGTAAGCGCGCCCGTAAGTTCATCGAAGCTATGAAGAAAGTCGACCCGACCATCAAGGTGGCTGTGCTCGGCGTTCTCGAAGGCGACTGGAACGAAAAGGTGCTCAAGGAAACCGGTGACATCGCTGACGGTCTTATCGTCCACCATTATCCGCAGCACTTCGGCGAAGAAAACGATTTCGCTCTCCTCTCTGCCCCGCAGACTCTCACCGCTATCTACGAACGCCTGCACAAGGTCGTGGACAAGTGGACTGCTCACTTCAACAAGGACAAGAAGATTGAGCTCTGGCTCACCGAATGGAACTCTGTCGACTTCAACCCGGGCCCGCAGACTCTCTCTGTCGAGAACGGCTTGTTCGTCGCCGACTACCTCGGTATGCTCGCCACCGAAAACGTGGATAACGCCCAGTACTGGGATATCCACAACGACATCACTCCGGAAGGCGGTGACTACGGTTACCTGACCCGTTCCGGTGAAAACTGCATGAACTGCCCGCGTCCGAGCTACTGGGCCTTCCAGATGGCTTCTGACGCTCTCCGCGGCAAGCTCATGAAGACGACGATTACCGGTGACGAAGATGCCCTCCTCACTGCCTACTACACTGTGAAGGGCAAGAAGAAGCAGCTGTTGCTCGTGAACAAGAGCCCCTACAGCGACTTCGACATCAAGCTCGACATCGACGGCTTCAAGGGTAAGGCCAAGGTCCAGACTCTGGACAAGACCTCCGAAAAGCTGAAGGAAGGCTGGGCCAACGACCCGTCCAAGAAGTCGAAGACTGTCGATATCTCCAAGGGTATCAAGGTTGGCAAGCGTACGCTGACCCTCATCACGATCGACTAAGGATTGACATCCACAAGGATGTCATCCCCGCGAAGGCGGGGATCTCCTTGAAAAAAAAAGAATTGCCCCGGCTTCTTTGAAGCTGGGGCTTTTCGTTTGTTAAAAAACAATAGAATTGGATTATTTAGTAAGGCCGATACTTGATTTTTTTCTGATATGAGTATAATTTTATATTACTTGTAAAAGCGCAAGTTGTTGTTTAGAAAGGGTGAAATATGAAAGTTCTACGATACATGTTGGCTTTATTCTTTTTCGTACTTGTTTCGGGATGCGCACATACCTATGGCTTGTCAGAAAACTGGGTTGATGAAGACGATTTGCAACAAATTCTTAAAACCCCTGAAATTCAAAAAACGGCAAGGAACTTGGGTACGCCAGTATTTACGGAATATCGCGGTGATACTGTAGAATTTGTTTATAACTATAAACCTCATTTATATAAAACTGAGAAAGATGGTCGTCTTTTCAAACCTAATGATTCGGATAGGTTAGACTTATGGAGCGAACGTACCGAATTTGTAGGGTTGCTTGTCGTTGGAAATAGAGTTGTTGGTATTCGTCCACGACCTGATTACCAGACTGTGCAAAATGCAGCACAAGCGAAGACTTCAAATGCTTTGTGGGTAATAATGCTTGGCTTGGTTCTATTGGCGGGTGTTGTGGTGACGGTATCTTTAGTTGAGTAATTTATATCATGCGTGAATAAAGATTATGAAAATGAATGAATATAAACAAATTGCGTTTTTGATTCTTTTTGCTGCGATTTTTTCAATGGCAGCAGATGATATGAGTAATCAATATGAAAATATTCCAATTGATGATTCGGTTTCGGTACTTCAAGATATTTCTGCTAATCAACATATTTCGAATGCTCAAAAAGCCTCGAATTCTCGTGTTTCTTCGGCTAATCAAAATGTCGCTACCTCCACAACATCTTCTATTACTAATGTAGATTTTTCTCCAGTTCAATCAAATCCACAAAAAAATCGAGGCGCAATTATTAATGTTGATTTTGGCGCCAAAGGTGATGCTGAATACACTGCAGTCAAGACGGGCGAAAACTCATACAAGGTAGAGAACAAAAGTAAAAGTATTATTGTTGCAATAGGAGCAATATTAGTCTCAGTAATGGCGATAGTGCTTATTTTGTCTGTGGATTGATAAAATGATTTAATGTCCTTATGAAAAAAGGAAAGGATGACCTTGGGCCATCCTTTCCTTTTTCTATTTAAAGAAAATTACCTTTCCAGCCTGAAGAACACGGCTGCAAGCGGCGGAAGCTTGATGTTCAGGCTGCAATCGCGGTTCTGCCAGGGGACATCCTGTGTCCAGACTTCGCCGAAGTTGCCGACGTTAGAACCACCGAACATTTCGGAATCCGTGTTGAAGATTTCCTTCCACTTGCCGCGCGTGGGCGCGCCCAAGCGGTAGTTGTAGCGGACCACCGGCGTGAAGTTGAACACGCACAGGATTTGGTTCCCGTGGTCGTCTTTACGGACAAACGAAACAATGGAGTTGTCAGCATCGTCGCACCAGATCCACTCGAAACCGGTGTAGTAGTGGTCGATTTCCCAGAACGGTGCGTTTTCCTTGTACAGGTGGTTCAGCACCTTCATCATCTGCAGGAGTTTTCCGTGGCTGTCCCAGCTGACCAGGTGCCAGTCGAGTGACTGTTTCTCGTTCCATTCGCGGAACTGCCCGAATTCGTTGCCCATGAAGTTGAGCTTCTTGCCCGGGTGCGCGTACTGGAACGCGTAGGTGAGGCGGAGGTTCGCGAACTTCTGCCAGTTGTCGCCGGGCATCTTGCCGAACATGGAACCCTTGCCGTGTACCACCTCGTCGTGGCTGAACACCTGGATGAAGTTTTCGCTGTAGGCGTAAACCATGCTGAAGGTGAGCTGGTTGTGGTGGTACTTGCGGTGGACGGGCTCGTGCTCGATGTAGCTCAGGAAGTCGTTCATCCAGCCCATGTTCCACTTGTAGTGGAAGCCGAGACCGCCCTGCTCCGGCGGGCGCGTGATGCTCGGAAAACTTGTGGATTCCTCGGCAATGAGGATGGCGTGTGGCGTGAGGCGGCCCATGATGCTGTTCAGGTGCTTCAGGAACTCGATGGTGTCGTAGTTGATGTTGCCGCCGTCCTTGTTCGGGACCCACTGGCCGGGGCCCTTGCCGTAGTCGAGGTAGAGCATGGAGGCGACCGCGTCTACGCGGAGGCCGTCGCAGTGGAATTCCTTGAGCCAGTACATCGCGTTCGCGATGAGGAAGTTCTTGACTTCGTTGCGGCCCAGGTTGAAGATGTAGGTGCCCCAGTGCGGGTGCTCGCCCTGGCGCGGGTCGGCATGCTCATAGCAGGCGGTGCCGTCGAAGCGGCCGAGCGCATGGGCGTCCTTGGGGAAGTGCGCGGGAACCCAGTCGAGGATCACGCCGATTTCGGCCTGGTGGCACAGGTCCACGAAATGCCTGAATTGGTCGGGGGTGCCGTAGCGGCTCGTGGGGGAGTAGTAGCCCGTCACCTGGTAGCCCCAGGACTCGTCGAGCGGGTGTTCGGCGAGCGGCAGGAATTCCACGTGGGTGTAGCCCATTTCCTTGAGGTAGGGGATGAGTCTTTCGGAGAGTTCGTCCCAGTCGAGGAAACGGTCGGGGTTGGCCGGGTCGCGGCGCCAGGAACCGGCGTGGACTTCGTAGATGTTCATGGGCGAGCCGAAAACCTTGGTTGCCCAGTGCGTCTTCATGTAAAGGTCGTCGCCCCATTCGTAGCCGTCGAGGTGCGTGGTGATGGAGGCCGTGGCCGGGCGCACTTCGCTGAGTTTCGCGAGCGGGTCCACTTTCACGTGGAGGTTGCCATCGGCGCCGTGGACTTCGAAACGGTAGAGTTCGCCTTCACCGAGGTTCGGGATGAAGATTTCCCAGATGCCGGAACTGCCGAGCATGCGCATCTGGTGGCGGCGTCCGTCCCAGCTGTTGAAACTGCCAACAACAGAAACGGCTTTGGCGTTGGGGGCCCATACGGCGAACTGCACGCCTTTGAAACCCTGGTGTTCCACGAGGTTTGCACCGAGCTTGCGGTAGAGTTCGTAGTGCGTGCCCGTGGCGATGAGGTGTCTGTCGAATTCGGAGAGAACCGGCTGGAATGCGTACGGGTCGGTGAGTTTGTATTCATTGCCGTCGTCCTGCTTGATGACAAGGTTGTAGAAGAACGGCTTGAATTCGGTGTCAAGAATGGCCTCGAAGAAGCCTGTGTCACCGAGCTTGACGAAATCGAACTCAACTTCTCCGTCGATGGATTCACCGCGGACGAATCTCGCTTGCGGCTGGTACGTGCGTATGGCGGTCTTGATGCCACGATCCGTCTCGAGCGGGTGAATACCCAGTACGTCGAACGGGTCCTTGCAGTAAAAGTCCCAGATGGGGAGCATCTGCTCCCTAGTCAAGCTTGTAAAATCGGTCCATTCCATACAGCTCTCTCTCTTGTGTGTTTCTTTGTAGAAAATATAAATATATTTACATAGTATCTGAGTTTTCAAGGGAATTTCTTTGACAAAGGTATCGAGAACATACTGGCTGGTACTCCTGCTCGCCTGCGGGATTTTTGCCGTAGACGTGTTCGTGCTGCCCGACGTGACGCCGGAACTCAAGTCCAGCGCATCCGAGTTCTTCAATAACGAGTGCAAGGGGTGTCACCGGTGGGCGCGCAAGTTCGCGGCCCCGCCTATGCGCGATAACGTGCAGCACTATGCTAGCGACCCCGCCGCGATGGTCGAATACCTTAAACACCCGACTCCGCAGCATCCGGACGAATGGCCCGCGATGGAAATTACCCCGCTGACGGAGGAGCAGGCGAAGATGATGACCGCCTGGCTTTTGTATATCCTCAAGAACCCGGACGATCCGGGGAGGCCAAAATAGGGATGGCGCCATGAAGTGGTCCCTTGTTGCCCTCGTTGCGCTGCTGTGCGCCTTTTTCCTTGCGGATTTGCTGATGAACCGCGTCGCGGAACCGACGCGTCGCGGTGACGGTTCCGCCGTACCTTTTATGCACGCGATGCACGGGGATTCCATCGGGCTCTCGTGCAGCGCCTGCCATACGGGCGCTTATGCCACTGCCAAGGCTTATCTGCCCTCCAAGGCGGAATGTATGGACTGCCACCGGTTGCCGCTTACCGAGGGCGCCGGTATCGAGGCGCTTGATTCGGCCTTGGCGAAGGCCCCTGAATATCCTTGGTCACGGAAGTCCTCATTGCCCGAACACGTGGTGTTCCACCACGGTGTCCACCATAGCGCCGGTGTGGCCTGTGCAGATTGCCACGGCACCGGCTATGGGGCGGACGTTTACGGGGGAGAGCGCTTTGACATGCGGACCTGCTTGGACTGCCACCGCGGAAAGACTTTCAAGGACAAGAATTTCAAGGCTGCGGTGTATTGCGCGGCGTGTCATCGGTAGGGATTATGGGAATGGATCGGCGTGAATTTATCAAGTGGTGTTCCTTGCTGGCCGTGGGCTCGATGCTCGGCGGTTGCCGCAAGCTGCCCTTTATGGGCGATGCCGCGAAGAAGGACCTGCCCTCGCTCAAGATGTTCGAGGCCGAGGTCCGGCGCGCCATGTCGAAACCTTCGCACAGGATGGAACTGGTGCGCGTCCCGATGCCCGGCCGCCTGAAAACTCTGGGTGCGTCGTTAGAAAACCGATTTGGGATGGCTATTGACCTTGATGCCTGCGACGGATGCGGCAAGTGCATTCTGGCTTGCATCCAAGAAAACAACATCCCGCTAGTGACCGAAGACGAGGCCGCGAAGGGACGGTTCATGCACTGGATAGAGATGCGCGGCGGAGTGCCGTTCATGTGTGCCCATTGCGGGAATGCCCCTTGTGAACGGGCTTGCCCGACGGGGGCGGCGAACCATACGCCCGACGGCTTGAGTGCCATGATGTACAAGCGCTGCACCGGGAGCCGTTACTGTGGCGCGAACTGCCCGGAGCATGCGCGCAAGTTCAATTTTAACGATGCTGTGCAGCAGGGACTTTCGCTGAAGTTCAACGACAAGGTACCCGTTCGCAGTAAGGGCGTCATGGAAAAATGTTCGCTCTGCTTGCACAGGTTGCAAGACGACCGCTTGGAAGTCAAGACTGCCGGCGGTGTCTGGCGTGGCCGTGGCGTGAATACGGCTTGTGCCGAGGCCTGCCCCAAGAAAGCTATCGTATTTGGCAACTGGCTCGACCCAGATTCTCCACTCGTGAAGGTGGCGCGCCGCCGCGACTTGTACGCTCCGGCAGACCTCGCTGGCCTTGATCCCTCAATTGTCTACATGATGGGGGGTAAGTAGTGGTCCGCATCCTCTTTATCGTCTTCCTCTGCCTGCTTGTCCCGGGGCTTGCGTCCATGGGATATTCGCTGTGGCAGGGGCCCGCGGCATGGTCCGTGGACACGGGAGTGTTCTGGGGGCTGCCCATAAGCCTGTTCGTGTTCTGGATTGGCCTTGCCCACGCGGGAACGCTGATTTCGGCGATTTTCCTCGTTCTCGATGTCAAGATGGAACGCCGCACATCCATTCTCGCCGAACTTGCGACGCTGTGCGCTCTTGTCGTGGCAGTCATCTTCCCGTTGATGCACCTCGGCGTCATCCAGAATTTTTACATGGTCGCCCCGTACATGGAATCCCGCGGGAGCATGGCCAACGTATGCTCCCCGCTGGTATGGGATTTCTGCTGCATCTTGGCTTACGGGCTCTTATCCGTTGTCTATCTAGTAGTCCATGTGCTTGCGGACAAGTCGGCTGTAGCGGCCTCGATTCACCGTCCCCTGGCCTGGCTCCTTTTCCCCATGGTTCTCTGGGTGCATACGATTGTGAGCCTTGATTTTGCGGCAACGTTTGTCCCGGCGTGGCGCGGTGCATTTTTCCCCATTTACTTTATCGTAGGGGCCGTGTTCTCGGGGCTTGCGATGGTGAACATCATGCTCTGTGCCGAGGGCTACCGGATGCGCCAACTGGAAAAACTCATGCTGGTGGGTTCGTGGTTCTTGGGCGCGTTCCTGTTGTGGGACTTTGCTTTGAAGGGCAACTTGAGCGTCACGGTGCTTGTATTCGCGGTCTTGCTCCCGCAACTCATGTTCGTTTCTGCCGTTCGCGAGTCGACGTTGGGCCGTGTTTTGGTCTCGTCTTCTATCATTGTCGGGTTGCTCCTTGAACGCGTTTTCCTCGTCTTCCCGTCGGGCGTGGTGGGGTTCGGTTGGGTCGACCTAGGGTTGATTTGTTTTGGCTTCGGCCTGTTCGGTGTGATTTTCTTGGTGGCGCGTCTCAAGCTTTCCCGCGTCATTGAGGGCGAAGAAGTCCTGATGGGCGAGGTGGAAGAAACCGTGCCGAAACGCCCTGCGACGGGCCGGTTCTCCTACTTTGCTCCGCTGACAACTCCCGAATTCAGAATGTTGCGGTTCCCGCTCTTGCTGGGGATTATCGCATGTACATTGTTCTTGGTTTGGGTCGTCGGTTGCTTGGAAGAAAATGGTATCGCATTCTCGGATGCGAATCTTGTTCCGCTGACATGCCCCATCATTACGACCGTGGCCGGAATCGTACTTTGCCTGCGTCCGCTGGTGATGCACATTGGCAAAGTCGGCGGTGTCGTGATGGTTGCGTTGGCAGCCCTCTTGGGCGTTTTAGCTGGAATGGTTTACGGGGGCGTAACGTCGGTTCCGTCGGGTGCTGTGGTCAGCAGTACGGGGGATATGCTCGATGTTGGAACTTTGCCCGATTCTACATCTACGTTGGATTCTGTGGCCATAATCCGCACGAAGGCTGTGTTTGAGGCGCGTTGCGCCGGGTGCCATGGTGCCGATGGACGCCTGAACGAGAAGTTTGTCCGTGAATACTATCCGGTCCCACAGAACTTGGACATTTCTCGCATGGATGCCCTCGGGGAAGATTCTTTGGTGAATGTTATCCTAAATGGCAGGACGAACATGAATCCCTATGCGGGGCGAATCAGCCCGCAGATGGCCCGTGGCTTGGTCCGTTACATGCGCCTGCTTGCGGAAACTCCCGCAGCAGACAATGCTGCACGGAACGAGGGAGGTGACGAATGACTCCGTTGATGTCTTCCCTTGCGTGTGTGATGGCCTTGGCCCAAGCGTTTTTCCTGTGGCGCGGAAAAATGCACATTCTTAAAGAAGGCCTGTTGCTGTTCGGGTTCTTCTGCATATCGTGTGTGTTTACTTTGCTCGTTGGTTCACCGGACGACCCGCAGATTGAACATTATCCGCTTCGTATGCTTGCTCTGTGTCTGTGTTTCTCGACCACGTCGCTGCCGCGCTATCGCAGACGTTACCTGGTGATGGCGCAAGCTTTCTGGCTTTGGGTGGAACTATTCGGCGGCATTGCGCTTGCTTACCGCGGTATCGAATTTGCGTGGGCCCGCTCGCTGGCTATATTCCTGCTATGCTGTAGCAGTACGCTGCTTTCCAGAATTTCGAAAGAAATGGAATTCTGCCTGATGGTATTCTGGATTGCCATCTGGATATTGTTCTAAACTTAGGTGAGTTTTTTAATTAATCATAAGAAACCCTAATTTTTTGGACGTTCCAAACGGAATTGTTCAAGTACTTGACGGAAAGTTCAAAAGTGTCTAAATTCAGTAAAGAAGAATTCGAGGCTTACCAGAAAGTGTATCACGAAAAATGGGACCATAACGTCATGGTGAAGGTTTTCGGCTTCTCCATAGAAGAAATCGCTAAACTTTAGCCCTAAATGTGTACAAATGTACGCTTTCTAGCAATTTTGTATATATTATGACATGATGGGAAATCTTTTGATAAAAAAAAGGATATTTCTGCTATGTGCAATTTTGCTCCTTTCGGGGTGTTTTTTCCCTTGTTTAAATAGAAGTTTTGTTGCGGATGAAGGGGATAGACGGACTCCGGTCATCGATAATTGGGTGGTATCTTTTGGGATCCATAGTAAGGATTATTGTTCAAGATCGGATTCAGCCTCTTGTGAAGTTATGCTCGTGATAGATGGAAAGTATCTGGATGAAGATTCTTTAAAAAATGTAGCGGTACATTTTGATTCGTTATACTTGGAGTTCGGGGAACGTGTGTATAAGCGTATAAACGAAGATAGTAGCTTTAGTCATGCTGAAAAACCAATTTGGAGATATAAACACCCGCCTCCTAAACATCATGATGCCAAATATTTTTCCATAGTTAATTCTAAATCTCGAGAAACAATGCGGTGGCCATTAATTCCCAAAGAGGTCAAGGCTGTTGACGTAACGCTTTTCGTGTCGTTTATGTATCCTAATGATGGCCATATTGAATCGGTAATGGTAAGAAAGAGACTATACGAGAGAAAAGTCTTAGTCTTTGCATCCTATGATAACTGGAAAGACCTTGAATAAGAAAACGGGGCAACCACGAAAGAGTTTTTATTGCAGTTCTCCGCGGAGCACTTCGATGTCGCCGTTGACGAGACTCACGATATTCGTCGGGTTGATTTCGATATTGCCGCAGTCCACCATCATGTCGACGGAATGTTGGAACGTTTTCCAGAGTTCGTCCACCTCGTAGATGTCTTCTTCGCTTAGCTTTGCTGCTGTGCTCAGGATGGGCTTGTCAAAGTGCTGGAACAGTTCCTTGAAAAAGGGGTGCGTGGGCATACGGATGCCGATTTCGGGGCGCTTGACGTCGAGCCGCCTTGCAATGTGAGGCGCTGCGGGCAAGATAAACGTGTACGGGCCCGGGACGCGGGGCTTCATGATGTTGAATGCGAAGTTGTCGATGCGGGCGTAGTCCGTCGCTGCACGGATGTCGGGGACGATGAGCGCCATGAAGAACTTCTTCATCGGCTTTTTGAGGGCATAAAGCTTGTGGATTGCCTTCGGGGATTCCGCGCTGCACCCAATGGCGTAGCCAGACTCGGTCGGGTAGAGGACAAGGGCATCGTCTTCGAGCGCTGCTGCGGCAAGCTTGACGATGCGGGCTTGCGGGTTGTCTGGATGTACTTCAAATCGCATGCCGAAAATGTAGCAAAAAGATGGTAAAAACCCTAGGGTTCGCCACTAGCACCTCGGGATGACTTGCGAGCATTCGAATGCGTTTTTGAAGTGTTCGAACTGCAATGGTCGATGGTAGGCTCTCGTGCTCAAGACATCGAAGCGGCAGGGCTGATCGAATCCTTTGGGGGCGACGTCTTTGCGCGTGTACAAAAAATGACATGCCGTCTGCCATATTTTGTATTGCTTCTTGGCGTTCACTCTCGCTGCTGGGTTCCCTTGCTGGTTGTTCCAGACGGATTTTACCTCCACGAAGACGATTGTTTCCCCTTCGCGGGCAACGATGTCGAGCTCTCCGCCACGGTAGGCGTAGTTGCGGGCGAGGATTTCGTAGCCTTCGCGCTTCAGGTGTTCTGCAGCAAGCGTTTCGATGTAATTGCCTTTGGGCTTGTTCTGCTGCTTGCCTGTTGTTGTCCCGTTTGCGCCATATTGTGCGCTGTACGTTGAGTAGTTCATGTGTCCTCCTTTTTAAAAAGAAGGAACGTGCGGATTTCGCACGTTCCTCAATAAGATTGTCGTGAGCGCTTTGCGCCCGGTTTACATTACAGTTCCATGCCGAACAGCCGGATCTCCGAGATAGCGAAGTCGTTGCTTTCGGCTTCGAATACGTCATCGAGATAGACCTTGATTTCGCTTGTCTCTATAGCCTGAATGTTCGGGTATTGCACGCCTTTGATATTTTCAAGTTTGATTTTCTGTTTGAATCCGTTGTTTGTTTCGATGGTGAGCGTTCTGGGTTTTTTGAATATGCGGAAGCGGTCGCCGTACGGGTCGTCGACGGATTTCTGGTAACCGGTTGCGATGCCGAAATGGGTGACGAGTACGGGGCTGTCAAAGAACAGCGTGAGAATCGGGTTTTGCGGTTTTTGTGGCATGGTGTAGAGCCATGCGGTGCGCAGGTCGCCGTCTTCTAAGTTCGAAAGCGGGTAACCTTTGGTCTCGTCGCCTTCCATGCTAGTTTGCTCGAAGTTGCCGAGAGCCTCCGACCATTCGAGTTGCTGCATCATGTTGCTTGGCTTGTGCGTGAACATGAGCAGCACAAGGAGGATGATGATAAGCGGGAACAGCGAGAGCGCAATCGCAGTGAGTTTGAGGCGAATCTTGTTCGCCTGCGAAGGGAATCTCGTGGCCGCGTCGGCGAATGAACGCTTGCCGAAGCGTAAAAGTGACTGTTTTTTCGGGAATGTGGATGTGGAACCGTCTTTTTGCGGGAATACCAAATCGCAGGCATCCAGGAATTCCTGCATGTCGTGGAAACGTTCATTGAGCTTTTTCTTGAGGCACTTGAGGATGAGTTCGGCGAGTCCCGGCGGCATGTCGGGTCGGAACTGTCGCGGGTCGGGGGGCAGTTCCTGCACGTGCTTGAGCGCGATTTCGATGGGGCGATTCCCATTGAAGGGCAACTTGCCACATGTCATTTCGTACAAGATAACGCCCATGCTGTAGATGTCGGACTGGATGGTGACTTCGTCGCCGTGGCACTGCTCTGGGCTCATGTACTCCGGCGTTCCCATCGTCATGCCCGTCTTGGTGAGGTGCTCCTTTTCCATCTCCTGGATGTACGAGATGCCGAAATCCATGATGTACACGCGGTTGTCGTGCGTAATCATGATGTTCGAGGGTTTCACGTCGCGGTGGATGATGTTCTTGGAGTGCGCGTAGAGCAGGCCTCTTGCAATCTGCTTGATGATGATTTCGATGGCTTCAAACGGGAGCTTGTTCTGCTTTTCGAGAATGTCGGCGAGCGAAATTCCCTTGACGTAGGTCATTGCGATGAACAACTGTCCGTTCTGTTCTCCGAAATCGAACACATGGACGACGTTCTGGTGGTCCATCTCCTTCATGGCCTGGGCTTCGAGGTAGAAGCGCTGGATGGCTTCGTTGTCGGAGGACTTGTCCAAAACCTTGAGCGCGACTTCGCGTTTCAGCTTTTTGTCGAGCGCCTTGTAGACGCAGCCCATGCCGCCCTTGCCGAGCGTGTCGAGGATGTCGTAGTTCTCGTTGAACGGACGGGGTGCTTTTCCGTCCTGTGCAGATGCTTTCATTTCGCTCTCTTAGAGTAAGTGAGAATCAGTATGGCTATAATATAAAAACCCGCGGCCAAGGCGAGTGGCGCGACGATGTTCAGGATGTCGTCTTTGCGTTCGAGAAACACGTTGAGTAGGGATGCCTGGTTGTAGCGCGACCAGATGATTGCCGAAAGTGCCCTGCCGATTTGTTGCATTTGGTCGAGAGGGACGAGTGCTCCGGCGAGTGCCACTTGCGGAATGATGAGAAGGGGGAGAAAAGCGTTCGCTTGCCCCGCGTTTTTGGCGAGGGAACTCACCATGATGCCGATGGCGACCGCAGGGGCGACGGTACAAGCGAATGCGGCGGCCACGAGTGCTATGGAGGGTTGCGTTGCGAGCCGGAATGCACAACATGCGTAGGTTATGCCGATTTGCAGGAGTGCTGCGATAAAAGGGAGCCCCATCTTGGCAGAAACGACTGCGAAAATGCCGGAACCTTTGCGGAATTCACTGGCAAGAATCTTCTTTTCTTGGACAATTTCGCGGATGGAAAGCGAGAGCGCGAACCAGTTGGCGCAAAGAATGAGCGCGAAGGCGGCTATCCCGAGCGGGGTCTGCTTGGAGAAAATTTGCGAAAGCAGGAACCCGATGATGACCGGTTGCAAGAGCAGTGCCGCGAGTTTTCCCTTGTCGCGGGCCCACTGCTTGGCGGAAAGCCCGAGCGTGTAGAAGAATGAGGCGGGACGTTTGGTGCGCGGGAAGTAGTAATGCGAGTAGTGCGTGGCTTCTGCGCTTGAAAGTTTTGTCCCGGATTTTTCCCAGCGGTCGTTTGTTTCATCGTCTAGGTTGTTCAAAATTTCTTCGGCATCGTTTGTCTTGAAATATTGGAAAGCGCCTTGCGTGGTGCCAAAGAATCCTTGACGGCCCTTGTGCAAAAGTAGGACCTTGTTCGCGATGCGCAACGCCTCGTAGCTGTGTGTCGTGAGGATGACTGTGTGGCCGAGGAACGCGAGTTGCTTGAGGTGGTTGCAGAGAATCTTGGAGTTGTAGGGATCAAGGCCGGAAAGCGGCTCGTCGAGCAGGATAAGCCCCGGGGTTCCCATGAGTTCCTGGGCGAGGGCGGCGCGGCGGGCCTCGCCGCCGCTGAGCGTCGCGACACGGTTATCGAGTCGCGCGCTCAGCCCGAAAAGTTCCGCGAACTTTTCGAGCCGCCCTTGGGCCTTTTCGCGGAAATCCTTCTTGTCCATCGAAACGCGTCCCCCGTTCGCGAGCGTCTCACGGACGGTCAGGTCTTTGCGGAGTTCCGGGTCTTGCGGGAGAATCGCAATCCTCTGCCTTACGTCTTTATTCCTATAATCAATCCCGCCGATGCGTACTTCCGAGCCCTTTTGCGCCCGATGCAAGCCTTCGAGCAGGCGGAGCAGTGTTGACTTCCCTTGTCCGGATTGCCCGATGATGGCGAGAATTTCACCAGCGGGTAAATCGAAGTTGATATCCTTGAGCAGTGTCTTTTTGCCGGCACGGACTTCGAGGTCCTTCACGTGAACATCGTAGCCGACAGGAGCCTTCTGCGAATAAAGTATTCCGTCCCTGTACGAGATGTCGCTCCAGGGAAATCTTACGTGCTCGCCGTTCTTGAGCGTAATGCGCTTGAGCCTTTTTCCTGTCTCGTCGGTGACGGAATGGGGCAGGAGGAGTTCCCCTTCGCCGTTTGCGACGCGTACCTTCGTCTTTTCAAAACGGTTCTCGCTTTCACCGAGAGGGACCGTTTCCCAATTTTCCGAGAGTTGTGCTTGCAGCGGAATGTCGTTCAGTTCCAGCACGATGAGCGAAAGACGCCCGTCCTTCATGATGGCGCGGAGCTGGTGCGGCCCGATGTGGATGACGTCGCCGTCGTTGATTTCGGCCTCGTCAATCGGGGCGTCGTTCAGTTCGGTGATGCTGTTCTGCGTGAGGTTCTTGAGGAACCATTTGCCTTCGCGGTATTCAATGACGGCATGCTGGCGCGAGACGAGCATATCCTGGATGCACAGGGAATTTTCCTGCTTGCGCCCGATGGTGAACGGGACTTCCGGATCCGGGTATGCAATCTGGAACGCTTCGGTCATGTGCGCCCCGTGCTATTTCAGGGATTGCAGTCCGCGCTTGAATCTTTCGCAAGCCTGTTGCAGCGCCTTGTCGCTGGCCGCATAGGAGAAACGGACGCAGTTGTCGTCGCCGAATGCGGCTCCCGGCACGATGGCGAGTCCCTCGGATTCGAGGAGGTAAGAGCAGAGTTCGACGGAACCGCCGATAACCTTGCCGCTCGGCGTAGACTTGCCGTAGAACGCGCTCACGGGGGCGAACAGGTAGAACGCTCCTTCGGGGGCACGCACGGGTTCGGGCACAATTTCGCTGACCTGGGAAACCATGTAGTCCCTGCGGCGCTTGAAGGCGGCGAGCATTTCGTTCACGTGGCTCTTGTCCATCTGCAGGGCTGCGAGTGCTGCGTACTGCGCAACGTTGCTCGGGTGGTGCGTTGCTTGTCCCTGGATTTTTCCGATAATCTTCGCGATGGGGGCGGGTGCCGCGTCGTAGCCAATGCGCCAGCCGGTCATGCAGTGCGATTTGGAAAATCCGTTCACGACGATGGTGCGTTCCGGCATGCCGGGGAATGCGGCAGCGGAGCAAAATTCCGTATTGTAGACAAAGTATTCGTACACTTCGTCCGAGATGCAGTAGATGTCTTTTTCGACGATGACTTCGGCGAGCCCAGCCAGTTCCTGCTTTGTGTACGTGGCTCCGGTCGGGTTACACGGATTGTTCAGGATGATGGCTTTTGTCTTGTCGGTGCAGGCGTTGCGCAGCGCTTCGGGGCTGAGCTTGAACCCGCTTTCGATCGTCGTGTTCACGATGACGGGGGTACCACCGAGCCACTTGACAAGTTCGGGATAGGTGACCCAGTAAGGGGCGGGAATGATGATTTCATCGCCAGGGTTGATGAGTGCTGCGAGCGCGTTGAATATGGCGTGCTTTGCACCGCTGGTCATGATGATTTGCGATGGTTCGTATTCAATGGCGTTTTCGGTGCGGAGCTTGTTTGCCACGGCTTCGCGGACTTCGAGAATGCCCACGGGGGCGGTATAGCGTGTCTTGCCGTCGTTTATGGCCTTGCATGCGGCTTCGCGGATAGGTTCCGGTGTCGGGAAGTCTGGTTCTCCGGCACCAAGACTCACGACATCCTTGCCGTCGGCGATCATTTGTTTTGCCATTGTGTCGATAGCGACTGTGAGGGAGGCTGCGATGTTCTGAGTTCTAGTGGAAATGGGTTTTGTCATAAATTTTTTCTTTCTTTCTTGCGGATTCTGTAATTGTCAAGAGCTCCGGCAATCAGCGGGAATATGGTGAGCTGGGCTGCGAAAATGCAGAGTAGCCCGATGAGCGAGAGTACACCGATGCTCCGGAGCCCTGGATGCGACGAGATAAGCAGCCCGTAGGTGCCGACAAGGCTTGCCATCTGCGAAATCACGATTCCCGTAAACTTGCGCTGGAGTACGATAAGTGCAGTGCCGCCCTGTTTTTCGTAGAACGAAGCCCAAAGTTGCAGCGAACCGTCGACACTGGCACCGATGAGTATCACGAAGGCGATGGCGCTGTATATGGAAATTTCGATGTTCAGGAACTTGAGCGCAATGAGGAGCCAGCTCATGGCAAAACACGAAGGAAGGACGGTGAATGTCGCTCGGCTTAAGTTGTTGTAGAAAACCAGGAGCAGGAAAAATACGATGATGCAACCGAAGATGATAGATTTGTACAGGTTCGGGAAAATCTTGTCTAAAATGGTGGCGCGGAGAATGGGCGTGCCGCTCATTTTCAGGGAACCGTCAATGACTCCATCGAAATTCTTGAGGTCTTTTACAAGTCGGCGACATTCCAGACCGTTGTTCGGATCGATGTTGGGGAAGATAAACGCGAATACGCCTAGGTTTCCTTCGTTGTCACTGAACTTTTGGCGAAGGGCTTGCGTGAATTCGGTCTCTTCGAAGGAATGAACGTTAAGGCTTTGGGTGATTCTTTGCAGAGTTTCTTTTTCCGGAGGTGTCAACTTTTCGACGATGATGTTGTCCGAAATCATGGATTCGAGTTTTTCCAACTTGGCCCTCTTTTCGGGTTGCAACGTCGGGGAAATCTGCGAAAGCGTAAGAACTTTGTCGATTGTTTTTGCCAGCCCCTTTTTCTTGAGCCTCTGGAAGTTGTTTACAAGCGAATCACCTGCCTTGGCATTGGGAAGTTGTACGATGATGGGGTCGTACTGCGGGAATTCGGTCTCTGCAACAAGGGAGTCTGCCGTGGATTTCTTGTGCTGGAGTTCAGTCCGGCTAAAATCGTAGAACACGCGGAGGCTTGTTCCGCCAAAGAACAATGCGACGAGGCTAATGATAACGACGGCTGTCAGTACGATTGAGTTTGTCTTGAACGAAACGAGCGTAAAACGATAGTTGTACTTGAAGTTGAACTTGGGAATCTTGAACGGACGCTTTTTCTGGAGTATGCGCAAAAGGGCTGCGACAAGGACGGAGCAGACAGCCCAGTTCAGTAAGCAGCCGATCGCGCCCAGTACACCGAGTTCCTTGATGCCGGCAAGCGGGATAAACGTGAGACCAGCGAAAAGCAAAGCGAGCATCAGGGCGGTCGCTGCGGTAGAGGGACCAATCCCGAGAATGGCGCTCTCGATACAGAGGTCGGGGCTCAAGTTGTGGGCACGTTCCTTGAAATATCGCGTGAGGATATGCGTGATAATCTGGCTGGCAAGCCCTGGCAGGAGCAGTACGAGTACGAGCGAGAATAGATTGATACGCCCGTAAAGGATTTGTGCGATGGACAGGACTAGCAGGAGCGGGATGCCGATCGGTATTGCCGAGATGAGGATGAGTTGCGGTTGCTTACGGAAATTGATGACGAGGAGGATGAGGATGAGAAGTGCCATTATCTTCCCGGCGTTCTTGGCTTCGGGGAGGATGGCGCGCCCTGTCTGGATGACGTCGTATGCCTTGCCTGTGTAGTAAACCTCGATTCCCTTTGAACCAACGGTGTTCTCGATGCACTTCCGGACGGTCGAGACAAGTTCGCGGCTGGCGTAGAGGTCGGCTATCGAATGGGTCGGGTAAATGTCGATAATGCGGACCGTACCATCGTTGTTGGAGTGGCTGCGGCGGAGCTTGTCAAAGTATTTGCTCTCGATGTCTTCCAGGTGGAAGTTTGCAAATGCGCTAGTCTCGGAACTGTCTTGCGTTACAGCGGAGTCTTTTGCTTGGGCGGTGTCCGTCAGATCGACAAAAATCGGGTTGTGCTGGAGAATGTTGGCTTTGCGTAGTGCCTCGACTCGGTTGATAATCGTGTCCAGGTCGTCGTTGTTGATGTAGAAGAACTTGTATTTCTCGTAGAAGTTGATGTCTGTTTCGAACTCGACAAAGTGGATGATATCTTTGTACGTCATGAGTTGGTTTGCGACGTTTTTCGCCAAGGTGTAGTTGGCGAGGCTGTCGTCGGACCGGAGTACGACGGTAAGGCTTCCGAGCCCTCCGAAAGACTTCTCGATGGACTCGATGGCTTGGCTTACCGTATCCTCTTTTTCCAGAATGTCCTGGAGCTGCAATTCCCATCTCAAGTTCGAAATGAAATAGGGGCAGAGACAAAGGACGAGAGCCGTTACGGCAATGACCGCTTTCGGAAATCTTGATATATGTCGAATTAATTTTGCAAGGAAGGAAAACATCGACAATAATATAATTATAAATTGTAGTCGAAATGTTGCGTTTTTTCGGTAAATTTGGCTTCTCTAGTGTGTTGAAGTTTTGCGCATTGTTTGTTGCGTTGTCTGCTCTTGTAACTATGCCTGTTTTTGCAGAAGAGGCAAAAACGGAGGAGTCGGAGAGTTCCAACCCGTTCTCTTGGACTTTGGACAATGTGATGCAACCGGTTTTCAATGCCGCCATTTGGCCTATTTCACTCCCGCTCCATTATGCTTTTGACAATGGAGTCATCGAAACTTTCCAGAACCTCATTACGTTTGGTGAAAAACGCAATATCTTCATTTATCCGGTGTTTAACCTCAAGCCAGGTTCTTCGACTTTACTTGGGTTCTGCTATCGCCATCGTGGAATGCTTCTGGAACACGATTATTATGCGTTGAGTACAAATTTTTACGCAAATGGTGATCTTTATTTTAATACCCGTTACAGCAAGCATGGCGTGTTTGGTATTCCCGTATCTCTTGGGACGAAATTCGTGATGGATATGGATCGGGATGCCTCGTTTACCCGGCCGGGAACGTGGAGGTCGTATGTGCAACCGGATTCTTCGTATAGGGTCGAAGGAAGTGTCGGTTTCCCGCTAAATCCGTCCAAAACGCTTTCGATGAGCATTAGCGGGGGTGTAAAGTTTGTAGATGCCAGTGTTCCCAATGTGGCTCAGGACAGTATCTATATCGGTGACGATTTCATTATTCAAGATCGGGGCCTTTACCAAAAACATTTCCAGTATCCTCTCGGCGTCCAGATTTCATTTGATAATTTGGATTTTCCCTATGCGCCGTCGAAGGGCTATAAAATTGTGTTGAGTGGTGATTACATATTTGTCAAAAAATACAGGGGCGTCCGTTACGATGAATTGGGACTGGAGGGAGATTACGAAGGTCAAGTTTTGAAAGACGGAGGCATGAACCACGATTACATAAGTAGCGAATTAATCTTCCAGAAGTATTTTTATTTTGGCAAGGCGCAACAATATGTGATGTCGGCGAGCGAGGGGCGTAAGAACAGGCGGTTCTATACGGATTTCTCCTGGAATGAAGCTGCACGCGTATGGAGCCCCGGAAACGTGAAGGAGAACTTGCTGGAACGTCGTGTGATTGCTTTGCAGTACAGGCTTGTTTCTATTTACGAAATGGAAGAGGGTGGAGCCCCGTTCAATGCGTTCCCGACTCTGAACGCCCGCTTCCCGTTGCGTGGCTATGGTGGTTTCCTTATGGCCAAGAATTTGATGGGCTTGAGTGCAGAATACCGTTGGCCGGTGGACCGCTATGTGGATGGCGTTATCTTTGATGAATACGCCTTGTTTTCAGACGAAATCAACGATTGGTCTTTTGACCGGTTCCTGAATTCGTGGGGTTTCGGTGTTCGTGTGCGTAGGCCGGATATGTATTTCTTCCGCCTGCAATTCGGTTTCCACGGAATTCAGGGCATCAAACTGGTGTTGACGGTTTCTCCGGAATTTAAGTAAAATGCGGATAGCCGTCCTTGAGACTTTCATCGTAGTGGGCGCGTTCGCCGCCGATGAATTTTGGGCGCGTGCGCGCTGCAATCAGGATTGCTTTGCCGATATGCGTTAGCTGCATGTGAACAGGTACCGCGACTTCTTTTAGGTGCATGCCGATAAGCGTTCCACCGATGTCTAGCCCGGCATCTGCCTTGATATGTTCGATGGCGACAGGTTGTTCAAAAGCGCTGTAGCAGGCAGTGGCAAAGGAGCCTCCTGCCTTGGGTTGCGGAACTACATTCACGATTTCGGCGTTCGGTACGGCCTTGTGTTCAATGATGATGGCTCGGTTCAAATGCTCACAACACTGTGCCGCGATGTTGATGCCGAGCGGCTTGAAAACGGACTGCAAACCTTCGAAAATCGCCTTGCCGACTTCGGGCACGGAATGGCTGCCGATGTCGTTTCCGAGCGTGGAACTCGTGCTGCAACCGATAACCACAATATTGCCTGCCGTAAGGCGAGCCTTTTCTACAAGTTCCTTAGCGGCGTTCATCGCGTCGTTACGAATCTGTTCAACAATGTTCTTGTCGTCTATTTCGTATGTAATGCCTGCCATAATTCCTGCCTTTTTTCGCCAAAAAGATAAATTTTTCTATATAGCCAGCAAGTGCCGAATTATATATTTTTCGGTTAGGAACAGGTGTTTT
>JAEEGH010001419.1_pt1 | contig 69410 bp, 54 predicted proteins | sample 9134181 | NCBI WGS metagenome assembly JAEEGH01 (sample SAMN16246544, study PRJNA631951) | gut metagenome | biome: gut microbiome; feature: rumen; material: DP-attached | host: Bos | place: Iran: Karaj | collected 2018-10
ATGTGTAGAAACCGGAGCACTCGAGAACTACGTCAACACCGAGCTCGCCCCAAGGACAATTGTTTGCATCGGGTTCCTTGTAGATCTTAAGCAACTTGCCGTCAACTGTGATTGTGTTAGCTTCGTCGTCAGATGTTACTGTGTGCTTATTCTCACCGAATACACCAGCATATCCGCCCTGAGCTGTGTCATACTTGAGAAGGTGAGCGAGCATGGAAGGCTTTGTAAGATCGTTGATAGCTACAATCTCATAACCCTCTGCGCCGAACATCTGTCTGAAAGCAAGACGACCGATACGACCGAAACCGTTAATCGCAACTTTTACTGCCATATTGAATTCCTCCTAAATTCCCTTAACCGGGATTATTAAACTTTTATAGTGCTCTATGGTCTGCACCTTAAGAATTCTACTCCACTGAAGAGGGGTTTTCCACAGAATTTATGTCATTAGAATGTAAATTTTAATAAAAAAGGGGCAGATTGCCCCCATTTTCCCTCAAACGATTTTTGCTTCACAGATCGAGTGTTATAATTTTACAAATAATCGTCGGAGCACAGCGCATGTCAGATTCCCAACTTGTCAAAAACAAGCTGCCCAAATGGCTCAAATACATCATTCTCCTGTTTCCTTTTGTGACAGCCTGTTTCCAGCTGCGCGCGCTCGACAATGACTTCTATTTCCTGTATCCGACGGGCGAATATATCTTAAAGAACGGCTTCCCTCACACGGATTTCCTTTCGATGCATTCGGACATGAAGATCGTCCTGCAGCAGTGGCTCAGCACGGTCATATTCTATCTGGCATATTCCCGCCTGGGCATTATCGGCCTCAGCATAGTCTTATATATCTGCTTTGCATGCATCTGCGTGCTCTCATATAAGACCATCCTGCTCATAACCAGGAACGAATTAGTGTCAGCGGTCCTTGCCGCCGTGATCGACATCCTGCTCTTTAACCCTTTCATAGTCACAAGGCCTCAGGTCTTTACTTATGTGATCCTTCTTTTTGAGATCTATCTGCTCGAAAAGCACGCGCAGACAAAAAAATACAAGTATCTGACCGGCATTCCGCTCTTATCGCTTGCCCAGATCAATCTCCACGCTTCAATGTGGCCCATGATGTTCGTATTCATGCTTCCCTATATCGCAGGCGCAATCCCGGTTAAGATCAAGTCATTTAAGCTGGAGGCAAACGGCAGCATTTTAGGCCTCATGACTGCTCTCGCAGCAGGTGCCGGCATAGGTTTCATTAACCCTTACGGGCTTGAGAACATGATCTATCTCACGTCTTCTTACGGTCAGAACAAGTTAAGCGAGACAATAGCCGAGATGCGTCCCGTCGATATCAGCACGCATTACGGAAAGATCATGATAATTCTGGCTATCCTTCTCGGAGTGATCGGATTCTTCATAAAGGATAAGAAATTCTCAGTACGTCATTTCTGCTTGTTCATGGGAACGCTGCTTCTGGGACTCCTTCACAGAAAGGGCATTTCCTATTTCTTCATCTTCGGCATCGTCGCTTTTTCGTATGTCCTGAAGGACCTTGAAATAAAGCTGCCCGATAAGCTCAAGTCAAAGATCACCAAGCGCATCGAGGTCTTTATCGCCGTGATCCTGATACTGGTTACAGTATCATTCTCAGCTTTTTACCTCTTAAAATCGATCGACGAAGCTCCCGGAAAGACGGCTCATTACGACCGCCTGGACGAAGTCATCGAGATAATGAATAAGAGCGAAGAACCCGTTGTGCTCTACACGAATTTCAATGACGGCCAGTATCTTGAATACAAAGGCTTCCACCCGTACATAGACGGCAGAGCCGAACTGTTCTTGTGGCAGAATAACGAGGATTTCGAATATATCGGCGAATATTACGATCTGAGATCAGCACACATGTACTACCGCGATTTCACCGACAAATACATGTTCAATTATCTTATCCTGGGTGAGAGCAGCGACAGATATCTTCTCGAATCACTGATTCATGACGATGATTTTGAACTGGCTTACGAAGAAGGCGGAGTGCTCCTGTTCGTAAGGAAATAACCCCTGATCAATTAACGCTGCCAACGAGTTTTATCTTGGGCCTGTCAGGTCTTTCTTCGAATGCGAAAGCACATATCAGGGCCATCAGCGCGCCCACAAGATCGAAATGAGATACAAGCGCGCAGCCGCCTCCGATGTCATTTACATACTTATCGCCAAGACGGACCTTCGGATATCCCATGGAAAAACCTACGTTGATAAAGGGGATCTTCGCATGCATGACTTCTTTGACATTCTTATTCTCAACAAAGAATGTGCGCTTATCCGTAACTACGATTCCGGTCTTGCCGTGGATCAGAATACCGTCATCGTAATAAAGGACGATGCGTTCTTCAGGGAGGAGATTACGGGCAAGTCTCCCGGCAATGCCCTTGAGCTTCTCCTCGCGGATGCCGTATGCAGAGACATCATCAAAGTCCATGAGATACTCACGCATATAAGCTTCTATCGCGGAGGATGTCTCATAATCGTTTAACGTCCTGATAAATGACTTAACGACTTCATCGCAGGCTTTGTTGCTACGGATGCTCTCAATGTCCCAATCGTATATAAACCAGTCCATATTAACGGGCTGATCTCCTATCTCACTCCTGGTTATCTCATCAAGCGGGAACTCGCTTCCGCAGTATGAACAGACAAGTCTTTTTCTGTTTTTTGCAAGCGCAAGCTTACCCGAGCAGTTGGGACATTTATTAAGTTCCATATTTTCCGTTCCTGAAATCAAAGATTTGCTACGACTCTCTTGATCGTGATGCCCTGGTCAGCGAATTTCTGCTCGAATTCCGTGCGGATATTCTCCTCATTCCATTCGCTGTTATGAAGGTCTCTTGTCGCGTCCGTAAGCGTAAAGCCCATGGCTTTGAATTCGCCTAAAGAGAAGTCGAAAAGGTCGTCATTATCGGTCTTGAATTCGACGGCACCGCCGTCTCTCATCATGACCTTGTACTTGGCAAGGAAATCCCTGTAAGTAAGACGTCTCTTGGGCTTGTTCTGCCTTGTCCAGGGATCTGAGAAGTTCAGGAAGATCCTGTTTACTTCATTCTCGGCAAAGTAATTCTCGATTATGCCTGCATCGCCTCTGATAAAGAAGAGATTCGGGATCTCAAGTTCATGAGCCTTCTCGATGGCAGCCAAAGTGACGGAAGCGTCCCTTTCCATTGCAATATAAAGGACTTCCGGGTGTCTTAATGCCATCTCGGTGCAGAACTTGCCCTTGCCGCATCCGATCTCAAGCCAGACCGGAACGTCCTCAGGAAAGCCGCATGCTTCTCTCCACTTGCCTTTATTAAGCATGGGCGCGTCAAACCAGCGCTCATGACATTTTTCCATGCGCGCAGGGATATTGCGCTTGGTTCTCATTCTAGCCATAGGATCAGATAAGCTTCTCCGTAAGAGTTGTGCCGCCGATCACATGGAAGTGAACGTGCATTACAGTCTGGCCGGCACCTTCGCCGCAGTTGTTGATCGTTCTGTAAGCGCCGCTTACACCTGAGATCTTGGCAACTTCAGCGATGGCCTTCGTGATCTCGCCTGCATAGAGAGCACCCTCAGGATCTGAGGCGAGCTCGTTCATGTCTGCGAAATGCTTCTTCGGAACAACGAGAACGTGTACCGGTGCTACGGGATTAATGTCCTTGAAGCAGTAAACATAATCGTTCTCATATACTTTTGCTGACGGGATCTTGCCCGCAACTATATCACAAAATATGCACATAGCTTTTCTCCTTTAACCGTTAACCTGAGAAGCCAGAACTTCTTCAGCCTTTGCAAGAGCGTCAGCGAGCTTACTTACATCCTTACCGCCTGCCTGAGCCATGTCGGGACGTCCGCCGCCGCCACCGCCTGCAACCTTAGCAGCTTCCTTGATGATGTTTCCGCAGTGAGCGCCCTTCTCGTTAGCTGACTTTGTAGCCATAGCCGTGAAAAGGAGCTTGTCGCCGCCGTTGGCTGCGAGGAATACGACACCGCAGTCGAGCTTGTCACGGATCTTGTCTGCCGTGTCTCTCAAAGCTGCCGCATCAGCTGCATCACAAGCTGCGATGACAGCCTTTACGCCGCCGATATCCTTTGCGCCGGATACTGCGCTGTCAGCGAAAGAACCTGCCTTAGCCTTCTCGATCTCAGCGAGTTCCTTTTCGAGAGCTTTGACTTCAGAATGAAGAGCATCGATCCTCTCAACGATCTTATCCTTGGGAGTCTTAAGGGCAGCTGCAGCCTCATCAATGAGGTTCCTGTCAGCCTTGTTCATCTCATAGCATCTCTCGCCTGTTACAGCTTCGATCCTTCTGATGCCTGCTGCGATACCGGACTCGGAAACGATCCTGAACTGGCCGATCTGTGCGCTGTTCTTAAGGTGTGTACCACCGCAGAACTCGAGATCGAACGGATTCTCAAAACCGCCTACTGCAACGACTCTTACGACCTCTCCGTACTTCTCGCCGAAGATAGCCGTAGCGCCGAGTTTCTTAGCATCTTCAATTGCAAGGACCTTTGTCTCAACAGGGAGAGCCTGAAGGACAACATCATTTACCATCTCTTCGACCTTAGCGATCTCTTCTGCAGTCATGGCCTGGGAGTTATTGAAGTCGAATCTTAAACGGTCATTGCCTACATAAGAACCTGCCTGCTCAACATGATCGCCCAAGACCTTCTGGAGCGCTGAGAGCAGGATGTGTGTAGCTGTATGGTTCCTTGCGATCGCAAGTCTGTTCTTCTTATCAACTTCGATGCTGACTGTCTCGCCTGTGGATACGCTGCCCTTAACAACCTTAAGAGTATGGAGATACTTGCCCTGGGCATCCTTATCTACTGAGATGACCTCAGCTTCAAAGCCTGCTGTACAGATCTTACCTTCATCGTGGATCTGACCGCCCATCGTAGCGTAAAGAACCGTCTTGTCAGTTACTATGATGATGTCATCGCCTTCGGAGGCACTGTCAACTGACTTGATGCCTTCGTCGTCAGATCTCAGGATATAGATAACCTTTGCATCACACTTGAGGTCATCGTAACCGTCATATTCTGTTGCATTTGAATCCTTGGCAACTTCTTCAGGGATCTCGTTTACGGAAAGTGCGAGATCGCCCTTGGCCTTGGTAGCTGCTCTTGCAGTTTCCTTCTGCTTTTCCATAGCAGCCTTGAAGCCTTCCTCATTTACCTTGAGGCCTTCCTCGGAAGCCATCTCGACTGTGAGCTCTATAGGGAAACCGAATGTATCGTAGAGATAGAAAGCGGAATCGCCGTCGATCTCGGAAGAACCTGCTGCTTTCTTGTCGTCAAGGATCTTCTTGAACTCCTTGATACCGTTCTCAAGAGTGCTCTCGAATCTTGCGATCTCCTTGTCGAGTTCGTTAAGGATGAACTCTCTGTTCTTTGCAAGAAGCGGATAGCTGTCATCGTATACTCTGTCAATATAGATCTTGGCAAGATCAAGGATCTGCGCAGTTGACAAGCCGAGTGTTCTTGCGTGTCTTACTGCACGTCTGATAAGACGTCTTAAAACGTAGCCAGCACCTGCATTGGAAGGAACGAGCTTTGCAGCGTCGCCAATGAGCATAACGCTTGTACGGATATGGTCTGCGAGGACTCTCATTGATCTTGTGAGCTTCTCGTCTGAATCGTACTTAACGCCGGAAGCATTCTCGATAAAAGCGATGGCATCTGTAAAGAGGTCTGTCTTATAAACGTCCTTTGTACCGTTAAGGAATGCGAGGATCCTCTCAAGACCCCAGCCTGTATCAACGTTCTTCTGCTTTAAGGGTGTGAGGTGGCCGTCCTGATGCTTTTCATACTGCATGAAAACGTCATTGCCGATCTCTGTGTACTTGCCGCAGGAGCATCCGGGGCCGCAGTCAGGGCCGCAGTCGGGAACGTCAGCGATATAGAACATCTCACTGTCCGGACCGCAGGGACCGTACTCCAATCCCCACCAGTTGTCATCAGCGCCAAGATAGTAAATGTTCTCGGGCTTGAATCCGGAAGCGATCCTGAACTGAGCGCCTTCCTCGTCTCTGGGAGCATTCTCGTCACCTGCAAATACCGTTGCTGCGAGGTGATCTTTGTCGAATCCGAAAACATCAGTAAGGAGTTCATAACTCCACTTGCATCTTTCTTCCTTGAAGTAGTCACCAAGGCTCCAGCTGCCCATCATCTCAAAGAATGTAACGTGGCTTCTGTCACCTACTGAATCGATATCGTTTGTACGGACACATCCCTGTACATTGCAAAGCCTTGTTCCCAAAGGGTGCTTCTCACCGAGAAGATAAGGCATCAGGGGCTGCATGCCGGCTACGTTAAATAAAACGCCTGTTGATCCGTCAGATACCAGTGAAACGGCACCTACGTCAACGTGACCTCTTTCTATATAAAATTCCTTCCAGGTCTTTCTGAGCTCTTTTGAAGTGAACTGTCTCATCGGGTGCTACTCCTTAATAATAATAAAACTTAGAAATTATAAAACGTTTGATTTCTCTTTGCAATCAGGATTAGATCAGAGCGCGGTAAGTTTTGCCGCACGGGCAGCCTTCCTGATATATTCGCCGTATTCCCTGCAGATCTCCTCATTGTCGATCTCGATATTTACGTCTTCGAATGTCGAGAGCTCGAAAAGGTCCGTGTAGAGTGTCGGTGCAAGTCCTGTCGTAACGCTTATCTTCAGTATTCCCTTATCAAGCTTGGTGTCATCGGCGATCCTGACCTTGTCGCTTACCTTGGAACTGAACGCGCCATAGGCCTTAAGAACGTCTTTTCGCGTCTTGCCGTTTATCGTGATCCCGAGCTGGATCATCCTGCTGCTCGAGAAGGCCGACAATGAGTTGTTGATGAAGTCCTTAAGCTCCTGATTTCTCATTCTCTCGTTCTTGTAGTCAACATAAAGATGCTTGTCATCAAGGACCGAGATCGAAGCTATGCGGTCTACCCTGTAACGTCTTAAAGCCTTCGTGAGTGTATGGTCCCTCTCAAGGCCCCCGGACTCCTCGTTATCGATCGCTATCAGGTAATAGCAGTTATTCTCCCAGTCAAGCGCCATCGGCGATACGGTCTTATCAGTCTTCTCAGTAAGGCTCTTGCCCAGCATGTAACCGTAAGAGATCTTCAAAGCGCGGCTCTCCTCGATGCCGCTCCTGATGTTGTTCAAGAGAAGAATGCTCTTTCTGTCCATCTTCTCGTAGTGGGGATAAAGTGCCCTGTTCTGATAGCCTTCAGGGAAATATGTAGGAAACATCTTGATGATCTTCTCACACAGGTCCGAATCGACGAAGGTCGTTGTGCTTATCGCATCAACAATGAGTCTTGCCTCGTCTATAAGGATCTCATCCTTAAGCTCGGATCTCCTGTATTTCTTGCCTTCCGTATAGATCCAGTCGCTGTCTTTTGTCTGTCCGGATTTCTGTACATATTCGTTGATCTTGCTGATGTCGGCATAGATGGATTTGCGCTCGAAAGTAGTACCGGTATTCTCCTCGAGATATGAGATCAGTTCGCTTACGGACACCGCCTCTTTACCGCCTTCGGCACTTACCCGGTTCTTGAAATAATCGTATATGAACAGGATCTTGAGTTTTGATAATTCACTGTTTGCCATAAGTCTCGCCTCCGGAAGTTTTCAGATGAAATAATAGTACCATTATATGTACTTTTGGTTAAGTGCAGCACTGATTTGTTTACAGGTGTCTTGAGACTTTGCAGGCAAACGCGCCAATAACACTGAAAAAACACTCATTTTATCCCCAAATCAGCCCCTGACCGTGATAGAATGGTAAGACTTTTATTGTTTAGAGGGTGTTTATAAAGTGAGAACTATTAATGATCTCGGCTTTGCGGTGCCGGATATCCTTATTCCGCAACAAGGAACAGACTTCAAGAAATGGGCAGTAATCGCCTGCGATCAATATACTTCAGAACCTGAATACTGGGACAGTTGCGAGAAAGAGGTCGGAGATGCTCCTTCCACATTGAATCTCGTTCTTCCCGAAGTTTATCTCGGAAAAGAGAAAGAGACCGAGAAGCTCGGCTCCATCGCTGAAACAGCAAGAAAATACTTGGATGAAGGCATTCTCTCCGGCCTCGGCACAGGCTTCATCCTGACCGACAGAGCAACTGAGCTCCACCCTTCAAGAAAGGGCCTCATGGCTGCCATAGACCTCGAAGGCTACAGCTTCGAACCCGGTAACAAGAATATCTGCAGGGCAACCGAAGGCACGGTCCTCTCGAGAATTCCTCCGAGAGTAAGGATCAGGGCAAATTCGCCTCTGGAACTTCCGCATATCATGATCCTCATCGATGACCCCAAGGGCTTAACGATCGAGAAGGCATTCGAGATGGCAAAAGAAGAAGGCTTAAAGCCTTTGTATGACACTGATCTCATGCTCGGTTCAGGTCACATCTCAGGAACATTCATTCCTGACGGCACGCCCATCGCAGAGTCAATAATCGCAGGCCTTTCAAAGCTTAAGGCTGATAACTCCGACGGTCTTTTGTTCCTTGTCGGAGACGGCAACCACTCCCTGGCTTCCGCTAAGGCTCACTGGGAGAACATAAGAGAGAATCTTTCCGATGAGGAGAAGCTCAGCCACCCTGCAAGATATGCACTCGCAGAGATCGTAAACATTCACGACAAGGGCCTTGATTTCGAGCCCATCCACAGAGTCGTATTCAATATCTCAGGCGAGGAATTCATCGCTAAGGCTAAGGAATATTTCAAGGATAACGGCATCGTCATTAACGGTTCTGATGAAGGACTTCAGACATTTGTTGTCGTTACGGAAGGTGCTGAAGACGTCAAAGTGTCTTTGGCTAATCCTCCCCACACCCTGGCCGTCGGTTCCGTTCAGATGATGATAGACAGCCTGGGTCTTGAGTGCGATTACATCCACGGCGAAGACTCCGTAAGGAAGCTTGCAGCATCAGGCAATACGGGAATCCTCGTACCTGCAATCAGCAAAGATACTTTCTTCTCTACTGTCGAGAAGGAAGGCGTATTCCCCAGAAAGACATTCTCTATGGGCGAAGCATTTGAGAAGAGATTTTATCTTGAGGCAAAGAAGATCGAATAATGGATCCTGAGAACGAATCGTTAAATGAGAAGAAAACAGTCTGCATCATAGGATCCGGTCTGTCGGGCCTTACCTGCGGAATGAAGCTTGCAAAGGCAGGCTTCAATGTTACTGTCGTTGAGGAGCTTGCTTCTCCCGGCGGTCTTCTTGCTTATACCAGGATCGGAAGAGAATATTTAGAGCTCCTCCCTCACCATTTGAGAAAGAGCGACAAGGCTTTGCTCGCGCTCTCGAAAGAGATGGGCGTTGACGATAAGATCTCCTGGTTCGATTCGGCATGGTCAGGCAAAGCATCCCACCGCAAGGTCGGTTACTATGAGGGCGGCTTTGCATGCCTTATCACAAGCCTCATGCAGGCTATAACGGATAACGGCGGAAAGATCTGCTATTCAACTACGGTCGCTGAGATCTCAAGACTCAGCAACGGCCTTTACAGGACAAGCTGCATCCTCTCGAACTCCACAAGAGTCGTCATAGACAGCACTTATGTTGTTTTTACCGGCTCTTGCAGAACATTCGTAAACGTAAGCCACGGACTTCCGATCCCGCTTGATGTCAGAGATATCCTCATGAACGTCACATACAGTGCGAAGATCACTGCCATGATGGTAATGAAGCATGAAGTCTCACAGATGTTCTATCAGGTACCGCCTGCAGATTCGGGACTTCCTTTCAAGGCTATAATCAACCATACAAGCGCTTTCCGCGACCGCAGTTACGGCGGTTCTGTCGTATATCTTGTCGGTTCCTGTTCGATCACCGATGCACTCTGGATCGATTCGGATGCCGAGATCATGCTCAAATATTTCGCAGGCCTGCGCAAGCTCTATCCTTCGCTCCGCAAGTCCGACGTCAAATCATGGCGTCTTACCAAGACGAGATATGCGCTCACAACGCAGTATCCTGAGATCGATCTTACAAATCCCTGCGAGAATCTCTATGTATGCTCAACGGGTCTTACTAAATTTGCTACAACTGACACTCCCGAGAACCATATGGACTCGGTCGTAAGTCTCGCGGGAAAGATCAGTTCCGAGATCATCAGATCTTACGAGGATTCACTTGTAAGAAAAACTGAAGCGGCTCCGGTAACTGAACTTAATGCCCAGGAAATAATAAACAAAGATTCATTTGAAGGAGTTCTGTCATGAGTAAGGTTTTCGAGGATTCCAGATTCGGGCCTACATCACCTCTGCGTTATTTTCTGTTCTTATTACCATTTGCTATAGCAACGATGCTCGGTGTGTTCACCATGGGGAGCAAGGATACGGCACCCTGCCTCTGGTGGGCTTTTTTCCTTATGCTCATTGGTATCGTTACACTTCCTCTCGCGACCAAGCTCTGGGAGAATTTCTCATCAGGAGGCTTTTTCCTGTCACAGGCAATGGGCCTCATATTTACAAGCCTTGTATTGTGGACACTGATCCACATTAAGATATTCAGGCTGAATGTCTTTTGCATCTTATTATCAGCACTCATAGTGGCCGCTTGCTGCTACATACCGAAGACATTCAGGCAGTCTCTTATAAAGAAATTAAACAGCAGAGGCTTTGTCGAAGCCGCTGTGATCGAAGAGACAGTCTTCCTCGTTGTCTTTATCCTCATGTGCTATTTCAAGGGCTTCCTCCCTGACATCAACGGCCAGGAGAAGTTCATGGATTACGGCTTCATCATGTCGATGCTCAGGAACGATAAGCTCCCTGCCAACGACATGTGGCTTTCCGGAAAATCGATCAACTACTATTACTTCGGCCAGTATATCTGGGCAGTCGTTGTAAAGGCTACGGGCGTTAATCCCGGCATCGGCTACAATCTCGCTATGTGCTCCGCTACGGCTATTCCGTTCGGAATGAGCTTTGCTATCGGTAAGTTCCTTATCGAGGCATCTTCCCAGAGGGGCTTTATGGACAACAAGATCGTCAAGTACGTTGCAGGCTTATTCACGGGCTGCGCAGTCTCATTGTGGGGCAATTCGCACTCCTTCTTCTACGACGAGAACAGCATCGGCAACGGACTTCTTACAACATTCAGAAATTGGGGCAACGACGTCGGCAGGACAGACGGTTTCTTCTATCCTGACAGTACGAGGTTCATCGGATGGAACCCTGAGATCGAGATAAACGGAGGAGATCACACGATCCACGAATTTCCCTTCTATTCCTATCTCGTAGGCGACCTTCACGCTCACGTCATCTCGATGATGATAGTACTTCTCATAACGGCGATCCTCCTGTCACTCATAAGCTCAGTGAAGCTCCCGTCAAAAGAGGAGATCGGCATCGTTCCCGACCTTAACAACTTAAGTTCGGAGCATTCGAGATTAGTTCCTGAAGTAAAGTCTTCCATAAGTCTCCATCTCGTTCTGTGCGCTGTCCTTTTGGGATGTGCCCAGATGACAAACTATTGGGACTTCCTTATCTATTTCATTTACTGTGCGATGGCTTTGCTGATCGTTAATACGATCAAAACGCCCACATTCGCTAATCCTCTGGGAATCGTCGTATTCGTCGTAAATGTCGGCGGAATACTCCTGATCTACCTCTCACAGGGAAGCAATCCTCTTGTGCTCTACGCTCTTGAAGCATTGCTCATGGTAGCGGCATTCCTGTTCTGTGTAGTAAATCCTTCGGCTCTCCCGAGGACATCCTTCCAGATGAGTTTCCTGTTCACTTTTGCTACGCTCACGGCGCTCTCGTTCAACCTGAACTTCGACATGATCTCCAATTCCTTGGGCAAGGTCAAGAACCATTCGCCGTTGTATCAGCTCTACATCCTGTACGGCACACACGTAATAATCTGCGTCGTCTTCTTTATTATTGTTTTCGCAACAAAGAATTATATGTTCGTATCCTCAGCAAAGGCCAAGAAGATGAGCGGCGCTGCACCTGTTATCGGCGACAGCAATACTTATAACAATCCGGTACAGGCGTTCTTTGCACAGCGCAACCTCATCGATATCTTCGTATGCGGAATGACCGTGGTAGGCCTCATGATGATCATCGCGCCTGAGATCTTCTACGTAAGAGACATCTATACATCAGGATATCTCCGTTCGAATACGATGTTTAAGTTCTGCTTTGCGGCATTCATCATCCTTTCTGTTGCAATGATCTATTCTGTCGTAAGACTTTTATGGTTCGTTAAAAAGGACGGCAGGTATTCCAGCGCTCTGTTTGCCGTTGCGATAGTATTTGCGCTCATGCTCTTCGTACCTGCCCATTACACCATGGCATCATTGAAGCAGCGCTGCGGACAGGATCTTAAGAAAGAGGACTATAAAGGCATCGACGGTACGGCTTATCTCAGTTACCATGCTTCCAATCAGGTATCACAGAATTACGGCGGAAACCTCATGTCATATAAATATTGCATCGACTGGTTCAACTCTGAGGTTAAGGGCGATCCGGTCATCTGCGAAGCTTACGGAGACAGCTATACAGACAGCTGCATTATCTCAGCTTACACAGGACTTCCCACGGTCTTCGGATGGCAGACACATGAGTGGCTCTGGAGATTCCACGGCATCGTTGACAAGGAACAGGATCTTCTTGTCTCAGATCCCGACCATGATGTATTTACGCTTTACATTAATCCGAGACATGAAGATATAAATACTGTCTACTTCAGCGAATCACCTGAAGCGATCCAGGAGATCATCGACAAGTATCAGATCGAATATATCATTATCGGTGATATGGAGCGTTTGAAGTTCGGTTATGACAATACATATGTCATCTCACAGTTAGGCACTCCGGTCTTCTCTTATGACACGCTCACGGTCTATAAGGTAACACCGGGCGCTGTTGCCTGACCTTATACCTCGGGAAGTTCTGCCTTAGGATCGATCTTTACTACAGAGGGCTTCGTGCCCTCTCCTTCATCATAGGTCAATTCTCCGCACAAGAGAGCTATGGGACACTTTATCCTGCTCCCGTATTTGCCGTCTCCCGCAAGAGGGTGCTTCCTGGAAGCAAACTGAGTTCTTATCTGGTGAGTGCGTCCCGTATCAAGTGTCACGGTTACATAGGACAGATCCTTTTCTTCGTTATAAGACAGGACCTTATAGCTTAATCTTGCTTCCTTTACGCCTTTTCTCATGCGCTTTACGGGGAATGTCCTGTTGCTTCTCGAGTCGTGGAAAAGAAGGTCTTCCATAATGCCCTCTTCATTTTCCATCTTCCCCTGGCATACGAGGAAATATCTTTTGTCTGTTATCCTTATTCTCTTGCCCGAATCTGCCGCTGCGATTATTCCCGGAACAGGAACATCAAGCCTTGAAAGGCATGACATGCCGGAAGGAGCGAGCTTCTCGCTGTCCTCCCCTCTTTCCTTATAAAGGATCTGATATCCTTTGCCTTCAGCCAAGATCTTTGTCATATATCAGCAGATAAACATCGAGATATTCTCGCGCCCGCCGTCAAGGAATACCTCAACGGTGCCTACATCTTCTATAACGCTTATCTCGGGACATTCCCTGTAAGCCTTGTCGAACATGGTCCGCCCTTCGAAGGATATCCTCAGTCTTCCTGAAGCGTATGTCACGAACCTGCTCTCCTTTATCTGCCTGCTCTTAAACTCCCTGACGGGATTAAGGCACAGCTCGCCCTTCCTCGATAAGTACATCTCGCGGGGAAGGCTTATGGCAGATGAGTTCATCTTCATCGAGAACATCCATGCCATGATTATCCTCCTGCCCTCGCTGTCTTCGCAGGTCACGGGATTAAGGAAATCGGTTCCGGTATCCACCGGTTTGAAAGGCTCTTTATCGTCATCGAAAACAAAAGCCCCGCCGTCATAATCGCCTGTGGCAAACAATACTTTGGTAGGAAGATGCTTTTCGCTCTGGATGATAAAGACCCATTTGCCGTCGACTTCAACTAACTGGGGCACTTCGATGACGCTGCCGTACCGGCCGTCAGTTATGAGTTCACCCATAAACTTCCAGTCAGTCAGATCTTTTGACTCATACTGAAGGACCCTTGCGATACCGTCTTTTCCGGCTCCCACGAGCATCCTGAATCCGCTGCCGAAGCGGAATACAAAAGGTTCCCTGAATTTGCCCCCTTCTTCATAAGGATTGGTTAAAACAGGATTGCCGGAGCACTTTTCAAAGCAGACGCCGTCCTCGGAATATGCGGCGCAGATGACTTCGCTGCCGTCTGATAAGGACGCATTGTAAAACAGCCAGAGCTTTCCGTCATGAACGATGGCAGAGCCTGAATTGCAGCTTGCTTCGTCTTCAGGACTTATCGCAACCGGGCGTTCCTCCCACGTTACCAGATCTTCAGACACCGCATGTCCCCAGTGCATGAGGCCGTATCTCGGAAGATACGGATTTAACTGGTAGAACAGGTGATATCTATCTTTGAAATAAACAAGACCGCAGGGATTACCCAGCCAACCTTCTTTTCTTGAATAATGGTATTTCACTGGTCTAACCTCTGCGGCCTGAAATTCTAAATATTTGTTCCGTTATCAGCCGAGCTCTAAGAGCGATACCTTGAGGACGCCCTCAGCCTTGGAAAGCTCGTCGATGATCTCCTGGGATACAGGCTGATCGATAGCAACGAATGCCTGAGCATGCGGGTTGTCAGAACCGTCCTGGTTCTTTCTTCCCCAATGCATGGAAGCGATGTTGATGTTGTGTGATCCGAGGATCGTAGCGATCCTTCCGATAACGCCCGGAACGTCGTTGTTCTTAAGAGCGAGAACCGTATTGGACAGAGGGCAGTTCATCTCGTAACCGAAGAAAGAAACGATAACCTCTGTGTCAGGTCCGAATACGGTACCATTGATCTTAAGCTCTCTGCCATCCTCTGTAACGAACTTAACGTTGATAAGGTTGTTGTATTTCTGGATGGATTCAGTCTTTGTCTCAACAACTTCAATGCCTGTCTCAGCCATGCACTCCTGAGCATTTACGTAAGAAACGTGATCGTTGCCCATGCCCTTCAAAAGGCCCATCATGAGTGAGAGTGTGATGATACCTGTGCCGGAGCTCTCAGCAAGCTCGCCTCTGTATCTTACTTCTACCTTAGAGATAGGTGTAGCTTCAGCCTGGAAATACATGCGGCCGATCTTCTCAGCGAGTGAGCAGTAAGGCTTGATGTCTTCGATGCTGCCGGAGAACTGGGGCATATTGATAGCTGCAACGAGTTCGCCCTTCAAAGCGCCGTCGATGAGTTCAACGATTCCCTGACCTACCTTGGCTGTAGCTTCAACAGTGGAAGCACCGAGGTGAGGTGTGATGTAGCAGTGGGGAGCGTGGAGAAGAACGTTATCGTACTCCTGCTCGCCGGGTGCCTTGTTGTAGGAAGGCTCCTTATCGAAAACGTCGATTGCAGCTGCAGCAACCTGGCCTTCAGCCAAAGCGTCAGCGAGGTCCTGCTCGTTTACGAGACCGCCTCTTGCAGCATTTACGATCCTGACTCCTCTCTTGCACTTATAGAGCTGCTCCTTGGAAAGGATTCCGTATGTTTCCTTTGTCTTAGGTGTATGAAGTGTGATGAGATCGCACTGGGGAAGGAGCTCGTCAAGAGTCTTGCATCTTGTAACTCCGAGCTTGTCGAACTTCTCCTGGGGTACATAAGGATCGTAAGCTACTACGTTCATGCCTACACCCTTGAGCTTTCTGGATACGATGGAACCGATACGGCCAAGACCGATAACACCTGCTGTCTTGCCTTCGAGCTCGATTCCTACCCAGTTGCCGCGTCTGAAGTCACCGTTGTGTACGCCCTCATTAGCTGTGCAGAGGTTACGGAAGATGGAGAATGCGTGGCCTACTGCGAGCTCACCTGCTGCCATGTTGTTGGCTGTAGGTGTGTTAAGAGCGATAACGCCGTGTTCTGTACAAGCCTTAACGTCGATGTTATCGATACCTGTTCCGGCTCTGCCTACTGCCTTGAGGCAGTCTGCGTTATTCAAAAGAGTCTCATTGATCTTTGTTGCTGATCTTACGATGATCGCATCAAAGCCCTTGATGTACTGTTCGATCTCTTCCTGGGAATGGCCGAGATATTCTTCAACCTCATAGCCTCTGTCTCTCAGGTACTGAACGCTCTCTTCAGCAATGCTCTCTGTGATAAGGATCTTCATTTTTGGTTCCCCCCGTGATTGATAATGCGTAATTTAATTTCAAGCTTTAGCCTTAAGCTCATCGATCGTGGCCTTGAGGTCACTTAAGTAAGTCTTAAGTTCTTCTTCTGTAAGATCACCCATGTGAGCGATTCTGAAGGTCTTGTCCTTCAAAGGACCATAACCGTTGCTCATGAGGTAACCCTTCTCTCCCATAGCCTTGATAAGGTCTGATGTAGGGATTCCCGTTGTATTTGTTACACAGGTAACCGTAACAGAAAGGTTCTCGGGATTGGAGTAGAGTTCGCAGTTCTCTCTTGCCCAGTCCTGAGCGATCTTTGCAAGTCTTACGTGCTTCTGATATCTGTTCTCAACACCTTCGGCAAGGATCTTGTCGAGCTGGTAATCAAGAGCAAACATATGTGACTCGGAAGGTGTTGAAGGATACTGATAGGGCTTCTCCTTAACGAACTTGACGAGTTCGAGATAGTCGAAGTAAAGACCTCTGTTCTCTACTGTCTCAGCCTTCTTGATAGCCTTGTCTGATACGGAAGCGATTGCCATTCCCGGAGGAAGTCCCAGACACTTCTGTGTTGATGTGATGCAGACGTCGATACCGAGCTCATCTACAGGGATATAGTCGCCTGCCATTGATGAGACTGCGTCAACGCATACGATGACATCAGGATATTTCTTATAGACTTCAGCGAGCTTATCCATGGGATTGTGGATACCTGTTGATGTCTCGTTCTGTGTGATAGTGATAAGGTCATACTTGCCTGTGGAGAGTGCTTCTTCAAGCATCTCGGGTGTTGTAGGCTGACCGAGCTCAGACTCGAAAAGATCTGCTGCGATGCCGTTGGATGTGCACATCTTGTGCCATCTCTTACCGAATGCACCGATCGAGAAAACTGCCGCTCTTGTCTTTGTGAAGCTTCTTACGGCACCTTCCATAAGACCACTGCCTGATGACGTTGATAAAACGATAGTGTTATTGGTCATCATTACCTTCTGGAGCTTCTCGGAGATAGACTGCTGAAGTGCGGACATATCCTTGGTTCTGTGTCCGATCATGGGAGTAGACATCTTCTCCAGTACATCCTGCGAAACCTCAATAGGTCCAGGTATGAACAGTTTCTTATGCATGTTATAAACCCTCTTTTCGCGCGTTATTATTAGAGCAATAGCATTATATACTTGAATCTTACTTTTTTGTTACAAAATGAGTTGACTAAATAGCCAAAAAACAAGCCGCCTGCCGTGAAATACACAGCAGGCGGTCTGATTGTTTTATGTAATGATTTTCGCTTGTGGGCGATCAGGTGAGGTGAATGGAACTGTTGACCTCATTCTGAGTGGTCGTTGTGGCGCCTGAAGTCTCACCGCCGCCTGTTGTCGAACCACCGGCATTCCATGTGGGCGGGATCTCACCTGTGATTACTCCGAGAGGAGGCAGAAGGAGTCTGTCATCCGGGTTAGGACCGGAGTAGGATGAAGGATCAAGTTTGTTGTATGTAAGGATCGTGTTGATCCTCGTATCTCTGTTATCCTTGATATCGATTCCGTATACGTAATGGAATACGTCCCACCATGTTCTGTATCCGATATAATCCGAGAACCAGAAGTATCCGATAGGAGCAGAAGGATCCGGGAGAGTTGCCTGTGTAGTAGTTGTCGTAGGAGGCAGTGTGCTCTCTGTTGTTGTAGATTCAGTAGTTGATTCAACCGGCTTCTTGCCCTTGCTGCAGCCCTTTGCAATGAGGGAAATAACAACGATGATGCAGATCAGGAGGATTGCAAGGAAAGCAATGAACATATAACCGTTGCGGTTGAGCTTCATCTTCTTTCCGCCGCCGTTGCCGCCGTTGCCGCCATTGCCGCTCTTGCCTGCTGCAGGAGCCGGACGCGGTGCACTGTTCTGAGGCTTGCTGATGTTGTTCGGGCCTGAACCGGAAGGTCTGTAGGAAGTCTGTCCGGGATTCGTGTACTGAGCCTGCTGTACAGGATCAGGCATTGCAGGCTGCTGAGGCTCTGCAGGTGCACTGCTGTAACCGTATGTCTGCTCGCCGCCGTAAACCTGGCCGCTGTCATCAACGCCGAGGATATTGTTGAACCACTCTTCGTCTAATGAAGAAGACGACGATGCAGATGCCTGAGGCTGCGAATAATCTTCGCCGAATCCCTGCTGAGGCTGTGCTGAATAGTTATTATACCCGCCCTGAGGTACATTCTGCTGATAGTACTGACCGGCATTGGGATCCTGATATCCCCCCTGGGGATAATCGCCAAAGCCGCTCTGCGGAGCCTGGTCATAACCCGGAACGTATCCGTTGCCAGCATTTCCGTAATCAGGATATCCGTTGTTATCCATTGGTACACCTCCCTGCATGTCTACAGTCTGATTGCCATATCCGTAAGTTCCATAACTACTCTGATCAGCCGTTGAGAAAGCTTCTGCACCGTATGGCTGATAAGGCGGAACTTCGGAAGGCGCTTCAGTGCCTGCATAATCCCCATATACAGAAGCATTATTGAAAGGTTCAGAGATGTTCTGTTCTGAACCTACAGCATTTACCGGGTTGTTGTAATTATCGGAATCGTAAAGCGGCATCTGAGGAATGTCGTCTGCCTTGACCTTGGGTGCTTCTTCTGCGCCCGTAGCGAAAGTTGCTTCGCCGAACGGAAGGATGATGTCATCCTGTGAAGGTGCAACGGCATTTACCTGAGGAACAACCTCTTCGATGATGGGAGCTGCTGCTTCAGTTACTTGTGCAGGAGCTACCTCGGGTGCCTTTACTTCCGGCTTCTCGACCTCAGGGAAATCAACATCAAGCTTGTCTTCTTCCTTGAGTTCGGGCTTATCTTCGTTGATCTCATATTCAGGAACGGGTATTGAAGATACCTCCTCGGAAGGAACGGGCTCTGCCTTGGGAGCTACATCCTCACCGAATACGAGAGGTGCTGTATTCTTAAGTTCCTGAGCACTGTTCTTGCCATAAGGATCGAATATATCTTCAACGCCGGTTGAAGCATCAGATGAACCTGCGTCAACCTTAACCTCGCCGGGCGCGAAAACGATCTCTTCAGGCTTATTGACTACTGCCGGTGCCGGCGGAATGACTACAGGAGCTTCAGGAATGACCGGAGCAGCGGGTGCTGCAGGAGCAACGGGAATTACAGGTGCTGCAGGAGCAACGGGAATTACGGGTGCTGCAGGAGCTGCAGGTACTACCGGCTCTTCCTTAAGGTCAGTGAACAAAGTCTCCTTCGATGCTGCCTTGTTAGATTCATTGATCGCCTGGGCAAGGATTCCTGAACCGCTTGCACCGAACAGGAGCGAGTTGATATCTGATACCGGCTTCGTCGGTGAATCATCGGAATTATCAAGTGTGAACGCTGTCTTGGAAACAGTTTCCATAGCGGGAGCCTTCTCAGGTTCTGCTGCCTTGGGCGCTGCCGATACAGAAGCTTCGTCGATATTGAAAACGAACGGTGAATCTGCGATCGCTGCTTCCTCAGCCTTTGCTGCAGCTGCGGAATCGCTCTGTGCAGCTTCCTTCATCTCGCCGAAGATCTTCTTCATTGCATCTTCTGCAGAGAGCTCTTCAACGGGTTCCTTCTTGTCAGGGAACTCGGGAGCTGCTTCAGGGATCTTCTGTGCCTGAGTCTGGATCTTATCACCGAAAGAGATGCTGCCGTCAGAAGGTGCTGCCTCTGTATCGGGAACAACAACGGGAGCGTCAGGTGTGAGGCTTACAAAACCTGCATCTGCGATAGCCTTTGCTGCTGCACCGACCATGCCGCCTTCAACCGTGGACTCCAGAAGTTCATGGCTCTCGCTGTCGTAATCGTCCTTTTTCTTCTTTCTGCCGAAAAGGCCTCTCTTCTCTTCCTTCGTAACGCTCTCAACGAATGAGATCGAGATCTGCATAGGTGTGTTGGGCATTCTTGCGGAGGCCTGTGTAAGTATAAGTCCTGCAGCGTCGCACTGGTCTTCTGCATCTGTGAGGATCCTTAAGATCTCCCTCTGGCCCAATGCATCGTAGATTGCCTTGTTGCAAAGGATGATGCAGTCATCGGGTGTGAGTGTGAAGAAGTTAGACCAGAGAGCATTAGCTGTCTTGGATGAGCAATAGTACTGGAAGTCACCTACTCTGTTGCCGTAAGCATCGATGGGCTCCATCGGGATGCCTGCGTCAGTAAGAGGGAACATCGTGTCGTCTCTGTAAAGGAATGCAAGACCGCCGCCGATAGTAACAGCGAATGCCTCGGAATCCCTGACGATAACGCCGGAGAAGTAAGGGTCTCTTACCTCGTTGTCTATAAGCTTTGTTGTTCCTGCAACTTCAACTGCGGTCGAAAGGAACTTCTCGATCATGGCATCGATCTCTTTATGACCGCTCTTGACTTCATTGCAGAGGCCGCGGAGCTGAGGTTCAAACGGCGGAATAGTTCCGGGCTCAAAGCCTTCTATCGTGGGATGTGTAAAGAGCGAGAAGAAAAAGCCTCTCTCATCTTTGTCGATTGTAATATCAGCCTGTCTGGTCTCTCTCTTTCCGCAGAGTCTGCCGTCAAGATAGAATGCATCAGTAAGCGAGCTGGAAGGAAAATAACGCGCTGTAAGCGTGCTTGCAAGCCTTGTTAAGGTAGCCATGAGCCGTCCTCCGTATAAATATTCAGGTTAATTATAACACAACGATTATTTTCTCAAGCATATTATATAAAATTTAATTAAATGGTAATTTTCTCGAAAACGCCCTAAAATAAAGCCCCGCGGGCTTTTTTACCCGCGGGGCGTCTGGTGTAATTCTGTGGCAGCGCTCAGCTTAAGAGCTTTTCCATGTTATTTCTGATCTGCGGGAACGTTCCCGTAAGGGAATCAAGATATGCCGTATGGATCTCTTTTTCCGATTTGTTCGGGAACTTTGCATGCATGTCCTCCATGGTCTGCTGTGTCCAGACATAACCCATGCCGTACTTTGCATAGTAGCCCGGATCTGTGACGAGCAGCGTATAGTACTTCTTGAACGACTTCTCCGTAACAGAAAAACCGAACTTCTTGAAATAATCCACGCACTGCTTCAAAGACCAGTTCTCAACATGAATGCCGTAATCGACCCTGGTGCTGATAAGGAGCGACAGGTTTGATTCATAGCTTACAAGCTTAGTAGCGTCGGTAACGCCGTTGCCTGAGAAGTACCTCATGGAGTAATTCTCGACATAGACAGCCCAGCCTTCGGAATAGCCTGTTGAAACCGACAGATACATGTACGGATGATTAGTGTGAGCCCTCGTATAAAGTGACTGGAACATGTGTCCGGGGTAAGCCTCGTGAGCGACCGTAACGCCGAAGTCCTTATCGGAATCCGCACTCTTGTGGTTGATAATGATCAGATTGGCATTGAAGTTATCGAGATGGTAACCCAAGTATGCCGCAGGAGAGAAGTTATCTTCGAATACCTTCGGAACGTCCATCGTGTAATACTCATGAGGCGGGATCTGAGGGAATTCGTTCTTTACAGCTTCACGGAGGAAATCAAGGTTCTGCTCCAGTGAGCCCTTGGAATACTTGTGGTTCACATATTCCGAATACCAGGAATTTCCGGATGTCGCGATCTTCGTATAATCGTCGTAAACGTACTTGATCCTCTTTTCGAGAGCATCGATGCTCTCCTGAGTGCTTGCGCTGTTATTCGTCATGATCCTTGTGAGCATTGCATAATAAGCGTCTCCGCCCTTGAATTCGCAAAGGCCCTGGTCTTTTCCGCCTGAGCCCTTAAGAGCTCTCATCCTTCTGGCGCATTCTTCAAATTCAGGGAATGCGACTTCCTTCATGGCCTTCTCGTGCTCTTTAATAAGCCTGCTCTTGTCACTTGCGGAAAGCCCCTTGATGTTGTCCAGGCGCTCCTCAAATGAATCGTAAAGGAAGCAGTCATCCTTCTGCTTGACCAGGTTGTCGAATGATTTGGCAGCCTCTTCATAACTGTCGTCAGATGAAGCAAAACCAAGCCTTACACGCTCTTCTTCATACTCGCACATCAGGTCATAATACCTGTCGAGATCCTTGACCAGTTCGATGTACTTCTCGGCATCCTCGACTGTATCGAATGAATAGACATCCAGGATGAATAATATCTCTGACTGAGGTCCTACAAGATAATTGAAGATCATCGTGTAGTATTTGAATGCCGTGTACGAATAGCCGTAAATGCTCTCCTCGATATCGTAGACGAGCTTATCGTAGCAGAGCCTGTCGTCACCCTGAAGGGAATTGTAATTGATCTTCAGAAGTTTATCGAGCTGCTGCTGATAGAACTGCTTCTCGGCAGGATACTGGTCAACAGTAGTGAAGTCGCCCCATGTGGCCTTCTTGATGTCGAAGCCGAATTTTCCGGGGTTCTCGAAAAGTATCTCGACATCAGCATAGCTGGTGATCTCGTGATGAAGGATATTATTCTCAACCTCCGAGAGAAGCTTTACCGCTTCACTTCCGCTTACGTTTCCCGGCGCATGGTCGGGATGGACTTCCTTAAAGGATGCGACATGATCCGGATATGTAAGCTTATCCGCAGTTACAGGACCGCCTGAAGGACCCGTTGTCGGATCTGTTGTGGGGTCTGTTGTCGGATCGGCCGTGGGATCTGTCGCAGGATCCGTAAAGCCTGTGGGGTCGCTTTGTCCGTACTCGATCTTGTTGCCTTTGTCGGTCTCTCTTCCGCTGTGTCTCGGAGCACCTCCGACGCAGCTTGCAAGGGACATTACGACAGCAATGCAGCACAACAGTGCTGTCAGTTTAACTGATTTCTTTTTCATTTATTCATCTCCTCTATCCTTTTCCATAACACGACATCTCCCCAAGACGCCATCTAGAATTATATCATGAATTACTGATGATTTCTCACTCGTCAGAGTCTTCCTGAAATGCAAAACCGGATATTATCTCGTTCTGGATCTCCTCGACCTTCTCCTTTACGGCTTCGTAGTCGATGTCTCCCTTGGCATCTCTCGGGAATGTCGCAAAGAACGTGATCTCTGAGGGTCTCATTGCTTCATGGAGCGTCAGTTCGCATTCTGACTTTATGCGGTCCCTCAGATCTTCCATCATGGCATTATCGAAGAAGTATTCCTCATTCGGCACAACAGCCGTGACAATGGCAGAGCCCTCAGGCTTCTCAATGACTACGGTACAGGATTCAACGACGCCTTCTGTCATCTGGACAGCCTCATCGACCTTGCCGGGATATACGGGAAAGCTGTTGATCCTTATCTCACGCCTTGCGTTTGCAACGATGTAGAACATCTTGTTTCCGTCCTGCTTTCCGATGTTTCCCGTGAAATACCAGATCCTTCCGTCCGGAAGCTTCCTGTATTTTCCGTTACCTGTTCCCGTGCTGTTCGGGCCAGCAAATTTATTGACCGGTGAATATACGATTATCTCTCCTTCGGCACCTTCAGGCACATCAAGACCAGTCGAAGCGTCAGCTACCCTCATCAGAACACCGGGCAGCGGGAATCCGAGAAGCCTGTCACTTTGCAGATCTGACGGTCCGTATGCGTAAGTCAGAAGCTCATCGCAGCCTGTGACCGAACATACGGAAAGCTTCTTTCCCGAAGACTGGGCGATCTCAAAGAGCATAGCTTTCTGGCTGCTCGTAAGAAGACCGCCTCCTACGATTATCCTGTCAACGCTCTTCAGGATATCAGAACGTCCTCCGACCTTATTGATCGATGCAACGGAGCTGTTGTAACCGATAAGAACATCAGGTTTATAACGCTTTATGGCAAAGAAGATCTTGTCCGCATCGTACCATGTGAAGATCAGGACCGTCTGTCCGCACGACAGGATGCTATGGATCCCGACCGCAAATCCGAAAGCAAAGCAGGTCTCATTAAGGCAGAGCATCCTCGCGGGCTTGCCCGTCAGATCTTCATTTGCCTTAAAGACCATTTCATTCAGATTGGCCGATATGTTCAGGTTCTTTGCGGTAAATTCAGCTGCGCGGCATTCGGCAAGAACGCTCGGGAACAGATAAAGAACCGTTCTGTTATTGTCTCTGTCGTGGATCAGGTTCTCCGGATCGGACATGTTATCCGTAAGGCTGACAACGTCTTTCCAATATACCAGTTTTATGCCTTCCGGAACATTTTTAGGCTTCGGCGTGTCATAGCTTCCCAAAGGATAAAAACGGACTGTGAACTTATATATCCCGTTCGTCATTTCCGTGTATTTGGCGATAACAACGGTCTTGATGCCCGTCTCCTTCAATACCTGTGAATAGTTGAGATACTGGTTGCAGCTCATAACGCAGAACTTCGCCCCTACGCAGTTTGCATATCCTGCAAAATACTCGGTCGAAAGATTCGGAACGCAGAGCGCCGCAGAAGCGCCGATCTTGTCGAGCGCATAAACACTGATGATATTGAGGGTGTTGTTGCCCATCGCAATCATTACGACATCACCCTTTTTGACGCCGAGATTCTTCCACGCGGAAGCTGCCTCGTCGATCTTCTCCAGAAGCGTAGAATAAAGTATCTTCGTCGCACCGTATTCGACCGCTACCCTGTCAGGATACCTGGTGCATGACCTCTTTATGCGCATGTAAAGTGTCTCATCCGTATCTGTAACCGGATTTGCGTAATTCTCAGGATAAAAGACACTCCACTGGCTTTCCAAATCTGTTCTCCGTTTTTGTCTGGATCAGCATTGCTGAAATAAACACCCGAATGCGTTTATTATACACTGTCCGGCAGACATAAATACTGTGTATAACAAAGGCAAGATATCAGGCAATCATTTGTGCATGTGTACGAAAACTTTTTCAGGCTTACTGCTCTCCGGCGGTGTTAAAATGTTCAAAGAATTTAAGGATCAAGAGGTACAGTCCATGGACATCAAGCTCAACACACATTTCCTCGACGTAAAAGAAACATACCTTTTCTCCGACATCGCCAAGCGCGTCAGAAAGTTCCAGGAAGAGAACCCTGACCGTGAGATCATCAGGATGGGCATAGGAGACGTAACCCTTCCGCTTCCCCGGTCGGTCACATCCGCTATGGAAGAAGCAGTCAAGGAGATGTCCGCCAAAGATACATTCCACGGTTATCCCCCGGAATACGGCTACGATTTCTTAAGGAATGCGATCTCTGATCACTATAAGGATCTTGGTGTCACGGTCGCTCCCGAGACAGTTTATGTTTCCGACGGCGCGAAAAGCGACCTCGGCAACCTTCCCGACGTTTTAGGCGACAACCCCATCATCATTCCCGATCCCGTATATCCCGTTTATGTCGATTCAAACCTCATGAACGGCAGAAAGGTATCTTTCGTTGCAGGCAATAAGGAGAATGACTTCCTTCCCCTGCCTCCTGCTGACACGGATATCGAGCCTTCCGTAATCTACATCTGCTCGCCCAACAATCCGACAGGCGCAGTATACAGCCGCGAAGGCCTCACCGCATGGGTAGACTTCGCACTGAAGACAGGCTCGCTCATTATTTTCGATGCGGCATATGAAGCATTCATCACAGAAGACAAGCCTCACACGATCTACGAGATCCCCGGCGCCGATCTTTGCGCTGTTGAAGTATCCTCATTCTCTAAGTTCGCAGGCTTTACAGGCGTAAGATGCGGCTGGACGATCGTTCCCGACTCCCTGGAATCTGACGGCATCAAACTCTCCAAGTTCTGGGCAAGACGCCAGGCAACCAAGTTCAACGGCGTATCCTATGTCACACAGAAGGGCGCTGCGGCTTCCCTCTCCGGTCAGGGCCTTGCAGACTGCAAAGCAAACATCGCTTACTACAAGCGCAACGCAGCAGCGCTTGCTGAGGTATTTACCGAGAAGGACATCTACTTCACAGGCGGCGTAAACTCACCTTACATCTGGCTCGAATGCCCTGATAACATGGGCAGCTGGGAGTTCTTTGACATGCTGCTTAACCGCTTCGGCATCGTAGGAACACCGGGCGAAGGCTTTGGCGAGAACGGCGCAGGATATTTCCGTCTTACTGCTTTCGGTTCTTATGAGAATACTCTTAAGGCCTGCGAATTCTTTAAGACTCTGTAAGATGCACACATAAAACAAGTTCATTAAAGGCCGGTTCAGAGGAGCCGGCTTTTTTGTCCCATTAATAGAAGCGCACCTTTGTTATAATGCAGGTAAATAAGATATGGACGGATAAGACTATGGCTAAGAAGACTACTTTTTTCTGCAAGGAATGCGGTTATGAGACATCCGGCTGGATGGGCAAATGCCCTGCCTGCGGCATGTTCAATACCTTTGTCGAAGCGCCTTCCGAGAAGGCTCCGGCCAAGGCCAAGACAGACTCGCCCGCTTTTACCGCCAATCAGTATTCATGGACAGATTCCGCTGTTACCGTAAGGCTCAGCGAAGCAGGCAAGGAGAATTACAAGAGACATTCGACAGGGATACCCAGCCTTGATGTTCTCTTCGGAGGCGGCATTACCGAAGGCTCCGTTACACTTGTCGCAGGCGAGCCCGGCATCGGCAAATCGACGATCCTCATGCAGCTTGCAGATTCCTATAAGGCCGACGGTGAAGTCCTTTATATCTCAGGTGAGGAATCCCCTGCCCAGATCGGCATGCGTGCATCAAGGCTCAAGATCAAGCGCGATATCCTTGTATGCGGTGAGACGAGGTTTGAAGCTATCGCAGAGCAGCTCAAGACCCATAAGCCCTGCCTTGCGATAATCGATTCCATTCAGACTCTTTACTCCGAACAGGTTGCGGGAACTCCCGGCGGCGTAGCCCAGATAAGAGAAGTTGCTGCAGGCCTTATACGCATCGCGAAGACGAATAACATCACGATCATTATGGTAGGCCACATCGCCAAGGACGGATCCATCGCAGGCCCTAAGACGATCGAGCACATGGTAGATACGGTACTGGGTTTTGAAGGCGATGCTACAGGCGGATACCGCATCATCAGATCAGCCAAGAACAGATTCGGAAGATCCAATGAGATCTGCTTTTTCGAGATGGGCGAACAGGGACTTATCCCCGTGGACAGCTCGAAGGCCCTGCTCGTTGCAGGAAGACCTCTTAACAGCCCCGGCTCAGTGCTTACTTCAACACTAGAAGGCAACGATGCGCTGACGATAGAGGTCCAGGCGCTCTGCACCGAGAGTGTTTATCCCAACCCGCAGAGAATGACATCAGGACCCGAGAGAGGCAGAGTCCTCATGCTTCTGGCAGTATGTGAGAAGCTCTTAAAGCTCGGCCTTACTTCGAAGGACTGCTTCGTAAATGTGATCGGAGGTCTTAAGGTATCTGACCCTGCAACAGACCTCGCCGTCTGCATGGCGACCGTATCTTCCGCAAGAGGCGTCAGCGTCAAGCCCAATACACTGATATTAGGAGAAGTCGGATTGTCTGGCGAGATCAGGCCTGTCTCAAGGATCCTCAAGAGGTGCCTGGCATCCGCAAGACTCGGCATCACGACAGTGGTCCTTCCCGGAAGCTCGAAGGACGCTCTGGAGAAGGAACTTGCCAATGCTTCGGCAGCGGTATTTGCAGGCAATCCCGTGCCGGAATTCATATATGCGGATAACCTTAAGGAAGCAGCTGATATACTGTTCTCATAACAGGAGGTATTCTTATGAACCGCAAATGTTATTTTCTGATACCGGCCGCAGGCAGCGGCACGCGTATGGGCGAAGGACAGCCCAAGCTCATGAGGAACGTCGAAGGACGCCCGGTGATCTTAAGGACTCTCGGTGCGATCGCAGATGTCTGCAGATGCAATTATGCAGACATGGATTATAAGATCGTCCTCGTTACGACTAATGACCTCTTAGGCATTCTGCAGGCAATGTGTGCAGAGTATTTCCCTGACCTCAGTATAGCTTTCACGCTCGGTGGAAATACCAGAACGGAATCAGTAGCAAAGGGACTTAACATGATCAACGATGCGGACGACGATGACCTGGTGCTCGTCCACGACGGCGCGCGCTGCCTCGTTACTTCTGAAGAGATAACGGCATGCATCGACGGACTTAATGACCATCCTGTATGCGCTTCTGCGGTTCCCGTCAAGAACACATTAAAGGAAGTCGATATATTGCCTTCGGGCGATGTCAAGGTAACTAGCACGCCTGACAGATCCAGGTTCTATGAGATACTTACTCCCCAGGGCTTCAGGTTCAAGGATATCGAGACATGTTATATGAAGGCAACAGATGACGGTATCTCGGCAACGGATGACACCGCGCTTGCCACCATCTACGGACTTGATGTTTATCTTACGAAGGGCCTTTATTCGAACCTGAAGATAACGACTCCTGAAGATATCGCGATAGCCTCGGAGATCGTAAGATCAAGGGGCGAGAGCGAACCGTTCCACGATTAATAACAAAGCCCGCTTTCAGATCGAGCGGGCTTTTTGATTCAAATCTCTTTTGTAAATGTCAGGATGCAGAACACCTGTATTCCTTCACCTTTTCCGAACCCCGTAAGACCCTCTCCGGTCGTGGCTGTTATGCCGACTGAAGATGCAGGGATACCAAGTATCTTTCCTACAGATTCCTTCATCTTGGGAATGTGCGGCATGAGCTTGGGGCGCAGGCACTCTATAGTAACAGAGCAGTGAATGATCTTACCGCCGGTAAGATACTCGAGAGCTTTCTCAAGATATACAGAGCTGTCCTTAATGCCCTTCTCGAGGCAGATCTTATCTGCTTCGCCGCCAAGGATATTGACGCCGGTAAAGCCGGATATGGCATTTGTGATCGCGTGATAGACGACATCACCGTCGCTGTTGGCTTCGATGGGTCTGTCGAACGGGATATCGATCCCGCCAAGCCTTATCAGGGTATCACCGCAGGGCTCACCGAATCTGTGGCTGTCCTGACCGATCGTGCTGATAGAAACAATATTTCCCATAAGAATCCACCTTTATGTTATTCCGTTTTCCTGAAGCCATGATAACACATCGCCGACCGTCCAGTATTCACGTGAGACACCGCCGAAGATCTTATCGGCCTGCCCCTTTCTTACAAGGACAAATTCAGGAACAGCTTCGATCTCATATTTGCCCATGAGGTCCTTATACTCCATCGCATCGAGCATCAGCACGCAGAGCTTTCCGTTGTAGCTTGAAGCAATGTCTTCAACTGCTGCGGTGACCTGCGCACTTCTGTTATCCATGGAACTGTAGAAATAGATAAGAAGCGTGAGCCCGGAAGCCTTGAGTCCTTCAAAGTCCGTTACCTTGCGGTACTGGATCCCGTAGAGAGGATTGCCGTCTTCGTCAGTCTCATCTTCTATCCTTTCATAGACCATGCATACGGCAGGGTCGCTGTATGAATAATCACCCAGATATTCCATGAGAGGATTATTCTCCTTGGGCTTGGAACAGCCGCCAAGGAACACCAGCAGGACCGCTGCTGCGGCAAGCAATGTCAGGAATCCGGTCTTCACTTCTCGATAAGATCTGCGATCAGGTCGACAGTACCGGACAAAAGATCAGGGCTGACCTTCTCTGCGTTGCCTGAGTCGACGAGCTTAGTAACTTCAGGATCTAAAGGAAGCTTATCCGTAACCTTTGCACCGATCTCAGAAGCGGACTTCTCGATAGTGGAGCCGTCGCCGTAGAGCCTGATCTCATCACCGCAGTGAGGGCACTTGATATAGCTCATGTTTTCGACCATACCAAGAACAGGGACCTTCATCATGGAAGCCATGTTTCTTGCCTTGTTGACGATCATGGAAACAAGATCCTGGCTCGTTGCGACAAGGATTATGCCGTCTACAGGCATGGACTGGAATACTGTGAGCGGAACATCGCCTGTTCCCGGAGGCATGTCGATGAGGAGAACATCTAATGTCTCCCAGTTTGTCTGGCCCCAGAACTGCTTGAGGAGCGATGAAAGGACAGGGCCTCTCCAGATAACCGGAGCTTCCTTGTTCTCGAGCACGAGGTTGACGCTGACAGCCTTGATCCCTGTCTTTGTCTCTGCAGGAACGATGAGCTGGTCGTCAGTACCTCTTAAATTCTCTGTAAGACCAAAGGACTGCGGGATCGAAGGACCCGTGATGTCGGCATCCATGATGCCTACTCTATAGCCTTTTCTCGCAAGCTGTACTGCGAGAACCGATGTAACGAATGACTTGCCTACGCCGCCCTTGCCGCTTGCAACACCGATAACGGTCTTGATGGATGATCCTTTAGCAAGAGGATCCTTCTGGATCCCGTTTGCTGACGGGCAGGAATCCTGCGATGTGCAGCCGTTCTTTGACGGGCAAGTATCACATGCTGATGACATAATATGTCCTCCTTATATTTTGACGCGCCTATTATAGTTAACGCTTACTCTTTTTTCAAAGTCTGTTCTTCTTCGTCGATCTCGAAAATCTCGTCGCTGCCGCTTTCCGTTCTCTTCTTGATGAATCTCATCACTGCGGCACCGGCATCACTTGATCTCACCATAACAACGTTTACGAGACGTTTCTCGTTCTTTTTGAATGAACTTATGAGAGAACCTACGGTATTTGCAGCCTGCGCCTTGGCGAGCCTCAGGCTCTCCTTCTCGGCTTCGGTGAACTGGTTCGCAAAAGCCTTTTCCTCAGCCCTGTGCTGGGCAGCAAGTTCCCTTTCCTGGCGGCGGTTCTCGTCGATCAGCTTTCTGTACTGCTCGTAGTGATTTCTGGTAGGTTCGGATACTGTTACAACAGTGTCGACCGCGCCATATATCTGCGAACCGATGAGATCTGATACGACCTTCGTGCCGGATACGACCTTTTCCATTGCTTCGAACTTTTTCTTGAAGCCCGCGATCGTAATGATGGTGGTAACAATGTCAGTAACGAGAACCAGGGTAAAGAAGGCGAGAACGCCGATCCTCACGGGATAATTGATATGGGCAATTAAATGCTTTACGAGCGGATGCAGGACATAGATGCCGAGCGAAGCCGCAATACCCCAGTAGATATAGAACCTTAAGCAGATATAACCTCTGAAGTTGAGCTTGTATTCCGAATAATCCCACCAGCGCATATGGAATACGTGATAGAGGATAACGCCGGCAATGAGCTCAACTATCGTACATGCGGCAGCCATGCCGAAGAATATGATGAAGAAGTTATTGCTCAAGGGTTCGAATATCCAGATAGCGGCATAAAAGCCCAGTCCGTAAACAGGACATAAGGGGCCTGCCAGAAAGCCTCTGTTGATGAATTTACCCTCGGTGATCCCGTAGTAGATGACTTCGATTACCCAGCCGACAAAGCTGTAGATGAAGAACATCATGTAGGAATCTATAAACGGATACGGTAAGAAGCTCATTCTTTTCGAGACCTCATAACTCTGTATCCGCCGTCTATTGCAAGCGTCTCGCAATTGCCGAAGAGCTCTTTCATCTTATCCATAGTTGAAGGCGCGCCCTGCTTGCGCTGCAGGACGACATAAAGATATCCGCCCGGATTAAGGACCTCAAAGGCCTGCTCGTAGAAGCCGAACACAGTCTTCTTGCCGGCTCTTACAGGGGGATTTGTCGCAACGATATCGAAGCGCTCGTCCCTTACGCCGAAGAGGATGTCGCTCGACATAAATCTGCAGTTTACGCCGTTGTTGATCGCGTTCTCGCGGGCGAGAGCAACCGCTCTTGAATTGATGTCGACGCCCGTTACATCGAAAGCCATAAAGCATGACTTTATAACGATGCCGACGATTCCGACGCCGCATCCCAGGTCTACAAAGCGTTCCATCTTAGGACCTCTGGACTTGATGTCCTTAACGATGGTATCGATCAAAAGGTTTGTTCCGAAATCAACTTCCCTTCTTGAGAAGACCGATGAATCCGTTGAGAATTCGAAGTTGATCCCGTTCATTCTGTAGGAGATCACTTTACGGTCTGAAGGAGTTGTCGGATTGGGGTCAAAATATTGTGTCATGGTAATTTACTCTTTAATCCTGTCTTTTCGATAACCGCTACGAGCGGCAGTCCCAATACTACTAAAACGGCAGCTTCGCCGCCTGCTACAGAGAGCATGGTAAGAACGACTTCCTGCCATGTTACGGTGTCAAACAAAAGGAACGGAAGATATCCTCCGACGATAAGTCCGTTGCAGACAACCGGCGGGATGATGCCGAGCCACTTGTTCTTCCTGCCGATGAGATAAGACAGATAGCCTGCAAGAAGCGTAGCCAGTGTACCTCCGATGATATCGACAGGACCCAGATTGTCGGGATTTAAGAGGTTCGAGATAAGGCATCCCAAAGTAACACCGGGGATCATGCCCCATGAGAAGACCGGGAATACCGTCATGACCTCAGAGATCCTCGCCTGGATCGGTCCGTATGAGATAGGCGCAAGGAAATACGTGAGCACCACATAGAGCGCTGCAACGATACCGTTGAAGACGATAAATCTTATGAGCTTTCTGTTCTTTGCCTGTCTTGAAATATTGTCCGTCATAATCACATCATTGAACGAATCGTATCGTTTATCTGGCATATCCTGACAGTCCTGCTCCACGACATCTCAGGTGCCTGGATAAGTCCCTTCGAAATGGCATTTGCGCAGGATTCGAATTCGTATACATACCCCTTTAAGTAATTCTTGTCTGCTTCTGCTTCATCCAGCATCACATCATCTGCCGAATAAAGAGTGATCTTCCTGTAATTGTTGATGTTGGTAAATCTGATCTTGCCTCTCTCACCTATAACTACGCCGTCCTTGTCGGTGTTGGCGCACATCGTAACATAGAAGTTGCCGAGGATGGCACCGTCATCTGTCTCCATGGAATACGTCGTATCGCGGTCGATACCGGATGAATCTTTCCTCGCAAAGACTCTGGATACCTTAATGTCATCACCCATAAAAGAGAGCGCGAAGTTCGTTGTATATACACCGAGGTCCAGGTAGCTTCCGCCGCCCAATACCGTGCTGTTAAGTCTCGGAACATTCTCAATGTCGTATCCGAGGTTAGCGGTTACATACTTGATCTGTCCGATCCTGCCCTTCTCGATCCATTCAAGAGCCTTCTTGTGGAGCGGCAGATAAGATGTCCACATGGCTTCTGCGACAAAAACGCCTCTGTTCTTGGCTTCGAAGAAGATGCTGTCGGCTTCGGCCCTGCTCATTGCAAAAGGCTTCTCGATAAGGACATTCTTATATTCCTTGATGCACATTATCGCGTGTTCGTAGTGATAAGTGTTGGGGGTCGCAATATAGATAAGATCGATATCGGGAGACTTGGCGAGCTTCTCATAACCGGTAAACACCTTTGCATCAGGGCAGTGCGAAGCGGCAAACTTCTTTGCCTTCGCTCTTTCTCTTGAAGCGACACCTTCGATCCTGACCTTTCTGTTGCCCTTAAGGCTGTCACAGATCTTGGCAGCGATCACTCCGCAACCTAATATACCGACTCTAAGCATATATCGACCTCTAAATTATAATATTTAAGCAACTCCCTAATTGTATTGAGGGTTAAGAGGTGTGTCAATCTATGAATTGAACAAGCCTTGTCTTATAGACAACAGTGCTTTCTTGTTTTATTTTTATTGCTGAAGATTTCGAAAAGAGAACGGCCCGTGACTATTAGATTTCTTAACAGATTATCACCAAGGAAGAGAGGGATCGTATACCTTCTTCTGTCGTCATTCTCTTTTGCATGCATGGCTCTGTTCATCAACCTTGCAGGAGATATGCCCGTATTCCAGAAAGCTTTCTTCAGGAACCTTGTAGCTATCGTAATGTCTTATATCATCCTCGCGAGGTCTCCCGAGAAGTTCAAGATAAAAAAGCAGACCCTGCCGTATCTCTTCATGCGCGCGGGCTTCGGCACGATAGGCGTTCTTGCGAATTTCTACGCGATCTCGACTGCCAACATGTCCGATGCCATGATGCTCAACAAGCTCTCGCCGTTCTTTGCGATGCTTACTTCCATCATCGTTCTTAAGGAAGCTGCTGACGGCTTCCAGTGGGCAGCGATCCTGACCGCCATAGCAGGCGCGGTATTCGTCGTAAAACCGTCTTTTATCTTCGGAAACTTAGGCATAAGCGGCGATTCGGTCTTCCCTCTTGTTATCGCTCTTATCGGCGGTATCTGTGCCGGAATCGCCTACGCGTTCCTGCGCAAGGCCACGATCAAAGGTGAGCGCGGCATCGTCGTAGTCGCGTTCTTTTCGACGTTCTCGTGCATAGCATTGATACCGTTCATCATATTCACATACCGGCCTATCACGGGTCTCCAGTTCTTCTACTGCTGCATGACGGGCGTTGCTGCATGCTTCGGCCAGATATTCATCACATCCGCTTATGCCGCGTGCCCTGCAAAGGAGATATCTATCTACGACTATTCGACCGTAATCTTTACGGCTCTGCTCGGTCTTATCTTCTTGAGCGAGGTTCCTGATTTCTTAAGCATCATAGGATACGCGATAATCATCGGCGCATCCGTAATGAACTATCTTTACAACAACAATTACCTGAGATTTAAGAAGTCCTGAACGTCCTTTAACGACGGAAGGATAACGTCTGCTAAGCTCTTCATCTCATCATCGGGCTGAATGATGTCAGGAACCATTATGGTATAAAGGCCTGATGCCCTGCATGACCTTACTCCGTTGAATGAATCTTCAAGTCCCACGCCTTCTTCAGGCTTTACACCCAGGGCATCACATGCCAGGAGGAATATCTCCGGATCAGGCTTGGACTTAGTGACCTGGTCGCCGCATACACAGGCATCGAAAAAGGGAAGAGCACCGAGCACTTCCATCTGCGAAGTCACTTCCTCCCTGGTGGAAGACGATGCGATCGCGGTCTTCATGCCGGCATTCTTCATCGCACTCAAAAGTTCTATCGTATGAGGCTTTAACGGCACCTTGCCCTGAGCCGCCAGATCGTTGTAAATTGCTCTGAGCTCCCGCTCATAAGGTTCTCCGGGCTCACCGTATCTTCTCCTGAATTCATCAACGGTAGCCTTCTTATTCTTTCCGATAACGCTTATTCCGTAATCGCGGATACCTGCAAAACCGTACCTGGAGCCGATCTGTTCCCAAATGGAAAGGACTGTCCTTTCTGAATCAAGGATCAGTCCGTCCATATCGAAAATCGCTGCTTTAAAGGATCTCTCTGTCTTAGTCATCAGACCTCCATGGATCCTTCGAAGACCTTGTCGCAGTTACCCGTCATGAATACTGCATCGTCTGTGTATCTGATGATGAGATCTCCGCCCTTAAGGATGACCCTGATGTCTTCGTTCTTCTTGCAGAAGCCGTTCTCACATGCTGCAACGACTGTTGCGCAGGCACCGGTACCACAGGCCATAGTCTCGCCTGAGCCTCTCTCCCATACTCTCATCTTGAGTGTATGCTCGTCGATGACTTTGACGAACTCGGTGTTGACTCTCTCGGGGAAGATATCCGTCGAGTATTCGAACTTGGGACCGATGGTATTGAGATCCAGAACATCAACACGGTCAGTGAATACAACAGCATGAGGATTGCCCATGGATACTGCCGTAATATTATATTGATCGCCATCTATATTTACAGGAACGTTGATCGCAGTATCGCCGGGGAGCGTGCAGGGGATCTTCGGCGGATTGAGTTCTGCCTTGCCCATGTCAACTTTAACTCTTACTACGACACCGCCTGATGTCATGAGCTCTAAAGTCTTGATGCCGCTCTTGGTCTCGATCTTCATGTGTCTCTTCTTGTGGCCGCGCTCATCGTACATGTACTTTGCAACGCATCTTATAGCATTGCCGCACATCATGCCTTCAGAGCCGTCCAGGTTGAACATTATCATGCGGCAGTCAGCAACCTTGGAGGGAGCGATGAGGACGATGCCGTCACCGCCTACACCGAAGTGTCTGTCACTCATATAGACAGAGAGTGATTCAGGTGAAGATACCATGTTCTCCATGCAGTCGATGTAGATATAATCGTTGCCGCATCCCTGCATCTTCGTGAAGTTGATCTTCCTTCTCTTGTCACGCATGTTGTTGATGTCTACGAGCTCTGTGTTGATCTCGGAGAAGTGGCTCATCAGAGAGTCTGCAAGAGCATCTGCGGTATCGACAGCCGTAAGGCAGGGGATGCCGAGCATGACTGCTCTTCTTCTGAGCTTAACGGAGTCTCTTGCAGGGAGTCTTCCCTTTGCAGATGTCGAGATGATGTAATTGATCTTGCCGCTCTCAAGAAGCGTCATGGTGTTGTTCTCATCAGACTCGTGGATCTTGGATACTGCCGTAACTTCCATTCCGGCCTGTCTTAATGCCTCTGCCGTGCCGTGAGTTGCATAGAGCTTGAAGCCCATCGAATCGAACTTCTTTGCGATCTCGACGATCTCCATCTTGTCGGAGTTTCTTACTGTGATGAATACGCCGCCGCGCTTGTACATCTTGTAGCCTGCAGCAACAAGTCCCTTGTACAGAGCTTCGGAGAGGTTTCTGCCGACGCCTAATACCTCGCCTGTGGACTTCATCTCAGGTCCTAACTGAGTATCTACGTCCGTGAGCTTTTCGAACGAGAATACAGGAACCTTAACAGCCGTATAAGGTGACTGTCTGTAGAAGCCCGTGCCATAGTCCATGTCTGCAAGAGGCGTGCCGAGGCTTACTTCGATAGCAACATCTACCATCGGAATGCCTGTAACCTTGCTCATGTAAGGAACGGTTCTTGATGCTCTCGGGTTGACCTCGATTACATAGATCCTGTTGTCCTTTACAATGTACTGGATATTTACGATACCTGTTGACTTAAGGCCGTCGCAGAGAGCGATCGTAGTATCAGCAAGCTTTTTATACATATCGTCGTAGATATGCTTTGCAGGATACATAGCGATCGAGTCACCGGAGTGGATTCCCGCACGCTCAACGTGTTCCATAAGACCCGGAATGAGGACATCCTTGCCGTCGTAGATAGCGTCTACTTCGATCTCCTTACCCTGAATGTACTTGTCGATGAGGACAGGGTTTTCGATGCCCTGAGCTAAGATGATCCTCATGTACTCATTAACGTCTTCGTCATTGAAGGCAATGATCATGTTCTGACCGCCCAGGACATAAGAAGGTCTTAAGAGTACAGGGTATTCAAGTGTGTTTGCAGCCTTGAGTGCTTCCTCGAGTGTGAGGACGGAGAAGCCCTTAGGTCTTGCGATTCCGAGGCGCTCCAAGAGCTCATCGAATCTCTCACGGTCTTCTGCCATATCGATGGAATCAGCAGATGTACCGATGATGTTGATGTTGTTCTCAGATAATGTCTTCGTAAGCTTGATAGCTGTCTGGCCGCCGAATGCGACTACAACGCCGAACGGCTTTTCCTGATGGACGATGTTCATTACGTCTTCAGGTGTCAGAGGCTCGAAATAAAGTCTGTCGCCTGTATCGAAGTCAGTGGATACAGTCTCAGGGTTGTTGTTTACGATAACTACCCTGTAGCCTAAGTTGCGGAGCGCGTGTACGCAGTGAACTGCGGCATAGTCGAACTCGATTCCCTGGCCGATACGGATCGGGCCTGAACCGAATACGATTACTGTCTGCTTGTCCTTGTCGCCTGCCTTCTCAAAATCAGCTTCATTCTCACCGCCCTCTTCAGGTCTGTTGAATGTTGCATAGAAGTAAGGTGTGTGCGCTTCGAACTCGCCTGCGCATGTATCAACCATCTTGAATGTAGGCTTGAGTTCATATGTAACGGGCTTGCCTGTGATCCTTGCGATCGCCTTGTCAGTAAAGCCTAATTTCTTTGCCTTTACGTATTCATCGAAAGAAATGTCTCTTCCTGCGATATTCTTTTCGAATTCGACGAGGTTCCTGATCTTTGAGAGGAACCACATGTCGATCTTGGTCTCAGCGTTGATCTTCTCGATCTCTACACCTCTTCTGATAGCCTCAGCAACATAGAAGAGTCTCTCGTCTGTAGGCGTAACGCAGCGCTCCATAAGGTCTTCGTCTGCGACTTCCTCCATCTTCTTCAGGTGGAGTGTATCAGCTGAGATCTCTGCGCCTCTTACGGCCTTCATGAGCGCGCTCTCAAACGAGTCGGAGATCGCCATGACTTCGCCTGTCGCCTTCATCTGTGTGCCGAGATTTCTCTTTGCGTATACGAACTTGTCGAAAGGCCACTTCGGATACTTAACTGCAACGTAATCCAATGCAGGCTCGAAAGCAGCATAAGTGTGGCCTGTTACGGCATTTACGATCTCGTGGAGCCTGTAGCCTATAGCGATCTTTGTAGCAACCTTTGCGATAGGATAACCTGTTGCCTTTGAAGCGAGAGCCGATGATCTTGAGACTCTCGGGTTAACCTCGATTACCGCATACTCGAATGAGTTCGGATTAAGCGCGAACTGGCAGTTACAGCCGCCTTCAACGCCCAATGCTTCGATGATGTTAAGAGATGCTGTTCTTAACATCTGATATTCTTTGTCTGAGAGAGTTACTGCAGGAGCGATAACGATAGAGTCACCCGTATGAACGCCGACGGGGTCTAAGTTCTCCATCGAGCAGACCGTGATGACGTTGCCGTCCTTATCTCTAATTACTTCGAACTCGATCTCTTTCCAGCCTGCGATACCGCGCTCAACTAATATCTGTGTAATAGGCGACAGGGCAAGACCATTTCTTGCGATCTCGTGGAGCTCATCCTTGTCTTTTGCGATACCGCCGCCTGTGCCTCCCAATGTGAAGGCAGGTCTTACGATAACCGGGTAACCGATCTCATCTGCAAATGCGAGAGCATCTTCCACTGTCGTTACGACCTTTGAAGGAATGCAGGGCTGGCCGATCGCTTCCATCGTGTCTTTAAACATCTGGCGGTCTTCAGCCTTGTCGATACACTCGGGAGAAGAGCCCAGGAGCTTAACGCCGTGGGATTCAAGGAATCCTTCTTTTGCGAGCTGCATGCAGAGCGTGAGCGCTGTCTGTCCGCCGAGTCCCGAGAGGATCGAATCGGGCTTTTCAGTCTCGATTATTCTCTTAACTGTCGTAAGTGTAAGGGGCTCGATGTAGATCTTATCTGCCATCGACTTGTCGGTCATGATGGTAGCAGGGTTGGAGTTAAGGAGAACGATCTCGATGCCGTCTTCTCTTAAAGCTCTGCAGGCCTGTGTTCCTGCGTAGTCGAACTCTGCGGCCTGGCCGATTACGATAGGGCCTGAACCGATAACAAGGACTTTACGTATTGTTTTATCAAGCGGCATATTATTTCTCCTCCTTGTTTTCCATCATGCTTATGAATTCATCGAAAAGGAATTCAGTATCCTTAGGTCCTCCGCATGCTTCCGGGTGGAACTGGACTGAATAAGCGGGCTTATCAAGATATCTGATTCCTTCGTTTGTTCCGTCATTTACGTTAACGAATAACTCTTTCGCGATCTTAGGATCGATCGAATTGCTCTCGACCTGATATCCGTGGTTCTGTGATGTGATGTAGACTCTTCCGGTCTCAAGGTTCTTTACAGGGTGGTTAGCGCCTCTGTGACCGTACTTGAGCTTGGATGTCTTAAAGCCGTGAGCAAGTGCTAAGATCTGATGTCCTAAGCAGATACCCATGATCGGGATTCCTGAATCCTTTAAGACCTTCATTGTCTCGATCGCCTTTGTATTATCCTCAGGATCTCCCGGGCCGTTTGAGAGGAAGATTCCGTCAGGTGCGATCTCCATTACCTTTGCCGCGTCAGTATCTGCGGGAAGGAGATGAACTTCGCATGATCTCTTTGCGAGCTCTCTTGCGATATTGTTCTTGATGCCGAAGTCGAACATGGCGACCTTGAACTTAACTTCGCCTTCAGGTGATACGACAACCTCTTCAGGTGTGGTTACTTCTTCAACCGGATCCTTGATCTTATATGCTTTGATCTCGTCTAAAGTGAACTCATCAGGACGGTCGCAAATCGCGCCGTTCATCGTGCCTGATTCTCTTAAGCACTTTGTAAGGGCTCTCGTATCGATACCCTTAAGTCCGGGAATGCCCTGTTCTTTAAGGAAGGTATCAAGATCCGTCTCGCATCTGAAGTTGGAAGGAAGATCGCATACTTCTCTTACGATGTAGCCTGAGACGTTTATTTTCGAGCTCTCCATATCGGGAGTGATTATTCCGTAGTTGCCTATCAGAGGGAATGTCTGAACTACAGCCTGGCCCTTATAACTCGGGTCTGTCAGTGTCTCCAGATAAGCTGTCATCGCGGTAGTAAAAACTATCTCGGAAATGACGCTGCCTGAAGCACCCATTGCTTCGCCTTCGTAAACGTTGCCGTTCTCCAATACCAGATAACGTTTCATTTCATCATGCCCCCTTTTATAAAAAAGGCTTTTCCGTTGGGAGAAAAGCCTTAAAAATCAAATCATCCGAGAAGGATCTTGCGCACCATGCTCATCATCTGTTCCTTCTCGATAACGTCCTTATGTCTTACTTCAAGAGACGGTAATTCCGAAATAGACTGAGGAACTTCGAGCCCGCTTTCTTCGGCAAGTTCGGCGATGATATCGGGTATGGACTTGTTATCGGAATAACCTGCTCCTCTTAAAGCGTCCATAACAGCCGGCGCGAACTTGAACGGAGATGCCGTGGAAGCGAATACCGTCTTGCTCTCGTCACCCGACCTGGTGTGATATCTGCCGTAGATGTTAAATCCTACTGCCGTGTGAGGATCGATAACGTGATCCGTGCGGTCATAGACTTCAAGAATGGTCTTCGATACGCCGGTCTCATCAGCAAAGCCTCCGACAAAGAGTCTCTGCAAAGACCTGAGAGTGTCCTTGTCGACACTGTACTTGCCCTTCTCGAAAAGGTCATTCATCCATTCTGTTACCTTCTTATAATCCATGTCCGTGATCTCGAAAAGAAGTCTCTCGAGATTCGAAGAGATAAGGATATCCATTGAAGGTGATGTCGTCTTATAGAACTCTCTGTTGCGGTCATAGATACCGGAAGAGAAGAAGTCGCAGAGGACCTTATTGCGGTTGGAAGCGCAGATCAGCTTTCTTGCCGGAATGCCCATCTGCTTTGCAAACCATGCAGCAAGGATATTACCGAAGTTGCCCGTAGGAACAACGATATTGAAGGACTCTGTAAGATCCATCTTGCCTTTTCTTATAAGTTCAACATAAGAATAAACATAGTAAGCGATCTGCGGCGCAAGGCGTCCCCAGTTAATGGAGTTTGCAGATGAGAGCATAACGTCATGCTCATCGAGAGTGATCGCAAATTCCATGTCTCCGAAGATCTGCTTTACGCCTGTCTGGGCATCGTCAAAGCAGCCGTTAACAGCGATTACATGTGTATTGGATCCGCCTGTCGTTGTCATCTGAAGCTTCTGTGCTTCAGAAACGCCGCCTGTCGGATAGAATACGATGATCTCTGTTCCGGGAAGATCCTTAAAGCCCTCTAGTGCAGCCTTACCCGTGTCACCCGAAGTAGCCGTAAGGATGCAGATCTTCTTATTTGTACCCGTCTTCTTCGCAGAAGCGGTCATAAGATGAGGCAGGAGCTGGAGTGCTACGTCCTTAAATGCGCACGTAGGTCCGTGCCAGAGCTCTAAGATATATTCCCTGTCGTTATATTCGTTCATCTGAACGAGAGGAACGGGGTTCTCGCCCCACTTCTCTTCAGCGTAAGCCTGTCTTGTATAATCGAGGAGCTCAGCTTCCGTAAAATCAGTAAGGAACTTTGAAAGAACAAAAGCAGACAGTTCATAGAACTGCATCGTCTGCATTCTCTCTAAGTCTTCCTGTGTAAGCTGAGGGATCGTCTCAGGCACAAAAAGACCGCCGTCCGGAGCGATGCCTCGGATTATAGCCTCGCTTGAAGAAAACTTTCCTTCATATCCTCTTGTGCTTATATAGTTCATTATGTCTCTCCTTGAGCCGTCGTCGTTGTCGTTACCGGTGCCGTATACGCTGTCAATTCAGTTGACGTCGTCTCTGTAGTGGTAGTGGTCGACTCTGTCTGCGACTCGCTTTCTACTTCGATCCTGTGTGCTGCAGTATCCTGCGGCATGTTTGCAGTAGAGTATGTACCGAAGCTCGATTCGTAAGCACTTACGAGAGCCGAAACCTCAGGATCAAATCTGTTGCGGTAGAACTCTCTGTGCAGGTATTCGAGCCTGTCCTGTGCGTCACCGCCGGCTTCGACCTGTTTTACCAGAGGAATAATACCAAATATGATGAGAAGCGTCACTAGTAACATTGACAGAATTACAACGCCTGCAACGACTAAACTTTTCATCCTCTCTCTGGGAGATTTTATATCCTCAATATCTATTGAATCATCGGGGAGCTCATCAGCAACACCGCCCGAACGCATCATGATATCTCTTCTCTCTTTGGAAGATGCCATTTGAGGCGGTTCGGATGTCTTCTGCGCCTTGGTAAGGATAGGTGCCTGGAAGTTGGCTCTTGCAGCAGGAGAAGATCCTGACGCCATCTGTGCATTCTTGAGCTTTCCGGCGATATCTGCAGGCGGAAGGTCCGGCGGAGGATTCTTGATGTCCTCTCTTACCATTCTCAAGGCTTCCTGTGCGATAGACAGATACTGCTCTGTGGCAAGCACTCCCTGAATGGCAAACATAAGGCTTCCTTCAGCTCTCTTGAACTGGCCTTCCCTTGCAAGGCAAAGACCGAAGATCAATGCCGGATCTCCCCACTTCTGATACTGGGCGATCAAGGGCTTTAAGAATATCTGCGCAACGTCAGTGCCTTCGCCCTGACTGTTCTGCAATGCTCTGTTGTACTGACGGACTATACGGGCCTTTTCCTCATTGCTGACATCGAAAAGGATGAGACTCGACTCATTAATCGGCTGTATCATCATGCAGAAGCTTAAATAGTCGTGCATTCAATCAATCCTTTCAGTGTGGCCCTGATCTGGCCGGCAAGATAAAGCGATCCTGTGGCAAGCAAAACCATGCCGTCGTTAAGCGTTTTTTGGTAAGCGATCCTTGTTCCTTCATCAGGATCAGAGACTGCCTCCAAATCGTCGCTGATATTATACACATAATTAATTTTATGTGCGAGAACATCAGCAGGTTCGCTCCTGGGGTTATTTGGCGTGACCGTAACCGCGCTTTTGATGTTTATCCCGCAATTTTTATAGGCTTGAAGTATACCATCGACATCCTTATCTGCCATTACACCCATCAGAAGTCTTACAGGTTTGCCTCTAAGTGAACCGCCGAGCATCTCGTTCATTGTAATGCCAAGGCTTGTAGCGCCCTGCGGATTATGGCCTCCGTCGATTATTATCACGGGCTTAAAGCTCAGAAGTTCTGCCCTGCACTTCCATCTGGCAAGAGCAATTCCTTCTTTTATCTCTTGAGGCAAAGCACCGCACTTTTTGCATGCTTCTATTGCCGTAACCGCATTTCCTATCTGATGCCTGCCGTTAAGGGATGTGCTGTAAACTGTGCCCTCATATGTAAATTCCATCTTGCCGTCATCTGTAAAATGAGCGCTGTCACAGGCTTCTTTGCTGCCGGCAAAAGTTAATTCGATACCCTTTTCTTCTGCCTTTGATATCAGCACAGACCTTACGTCAGGCTTCATTTCTTCAGGAAGAATCATGAGGTCAGGATCAAAGCATACCGCAGGCGAACCTTCTTTGAAGATACCTGCCTTTTCACCTGTTATTTCTGAGATCGTATTGCCCAAAACTCCGGTGTGGTCGAGTCCCAAGGCTGTAATTACGGTTACCATGGGATCTTTTATGACATTGGTCGAATCAAGCCTGCCGCCGAGTCCTACTTCAAGAACGGCGACATCAATATTCTGATCGGCAAAATACAAAAAACAGATCGCCGTTATGAGTTCGAATTCGGTAGGCTCATCCGTGAGGCCCAGAGCGACCATTTTATCCTTGGCCTTTTTGACCATGTCCGAATAACGGTCAAGGCTCTCGCCATCGATCTCGCCATAAGAATCGTCTAAAGCATATCTTTCCAGACCGGCTTTTCCGTCTATTATCCTGATCCTTTCAGAAAAGCGCTCAAGATAAGGCGAAGTAAATACTCCGACTTTTCTGTCACCTGCAGCGAGTATTGATGAAACAAATGTAGCAACGGAACCCTTGCCGTTGGTTCCCGCAATATGGACCGACTTAAAGCGGTCCTGGGGATTATCAAGAAGCCTCATAAGTTCACTGATGCGTTCAAGGCCGGGTTTGATTCCGAATTGCAACGCTCCGGTTAAAACTTCAGGCACCTTGGATTCAGGCATCGGCTTCTTCCTTCCCGGAAGATTCTTCCGGTTTCTTTTCGTCCTTGTTGTAATCCACCATATCCTTCTTCCTGAATACCATGACCTTACTCATTACATAGTTGGTGATCATGATGAAGACTGAGTTGAAGAGCTTAACAAGATAATCGTATGTGAATGCAAACGAACCGATCATCATAAGAGCCGTCGTGGCAGGAACACCTGTAATTCCCTCGCATGCCCAGATCATGAGATAGAAAAGGCCGAGTTCGAGAACAACAAATGAGATGATCCTCGCACCGAAGAAAGAGATGAGCTCTCTGAATATGTTGCCCTTTGATCTGAACACCGTGATCCTGTTAAGGAAATAAGCAACGAGAACGGCAACGATAAAACCTACGATCTGCTTGACTGCATATTTAAATGTGAATTCAAAGCCCAAAAACGAGAGCATCATGTCATTTTTAATGGAAAGGTCAACAATGATGTATACAATCCAGTTCACGGCAGTTGTAATAACACCGCTTACCAGATACATGAAGAGCTTACGCTTCTTCTCCTGACTCTCAGTAAGATCTTTGCTTCCGAATATGATAGTTTTAATATCCATCTTTGATTCCTTTACACTCTCTTCGGTCTCGGATTGGTCCTGTCTGATACCATTCTCCTGACAATATATACGGTAATGGTAATAATGACCGCTTCAATAATAGCAATTACGAGAAAAACGTCAAACAGATAAGAATATAAAAGTTCGGCTTTTTTGTCGGCAAATCTGTATCTGCTGATAGCGCCGGTGCTCTTCTCGTAGTAATAGAAATCCCCGTTGCCGCTGTCATCGACAAGATAACAGATGAATTCTCCTTCTTCATTCTCATATCCGGACAGGATTATAGTGCCTGTGTCATAAGTTGCAGGCTTAAATTCATCAGGTATCGTTATTTCGTCAGGAACATCTGCGATCTTAAGTATTCCCGACTCCTTTATGACCGTTTTATCAAATTCGTAAGGGATTACCGTCTTGGCATTAATGTTATAGAAGTACAGTCCGGGTGATCTTGTGCCGTCGAAAAGATATAACAGAACGCTTGCCACACCGTCCTTTACATATGCAGGGACGCTGTATCCGTTTATGGTCTTAGTTGTCCGGTAAAAACCTTCCGGCACGTTGACATCTTCGGGTACATCAAGGAATGTATACGTATTTCCGTCTATATCAACCAGGGATGAATTCTCAGGGATATCACTTTCCCTTCGAATGACATGGATGGTATATGACATGCGGTTTATTCCGTCCTGTGCCGTTACTTCAACCTTTACGGCATTGTCACCTAATACAAAATGCTGGTTGCCGGTAATAACTACGGCGGCCCAACGGTTGTTTGCAAGCACGTTGATCTGTACTTCAGTTACGGAACGCTCGACGGAACAATGGTATTCGGTAATGTTCGGATTGAATTCAGGCGTTATCGAAGTGCCTCTGACCTTAAGCTGTGCAAGTGTAGCATCGCTTGAAGGACCGGTTCTTCTTACCGGAAGCTTTAAGCCGCTTCCGATCCTTGCAACCACAGCAGAGTCAACAGCCTTGAATTCTCCCATCTCGCTGATCCAGCAGTTGATCTCACCTCTGCAGTCAGGGAATAATCTCAGTGCAATGGTAAACAGGACAACCTGATCATCGGAATAAAAAGATGCTGAAGGCTCTTCGTCAGGACTTCCCTCCGTTCCGGAATTCATCATCTTATCCATGACGTTGATCGTGATCTCGCCGGGAAGCGAGGTTACAGTCGGAAGATAATTAACGAGTTCTTTTCCCATATCGAAAGAGACATATTCAGCCTTATCCGCATCGTAGCAGAACTTGATGGGACCGAATTCGGTAATGCCCGGCATCTTGCTCGCAAGAACATCGACGATAACGATATCTCCGGGGCCCAGATTCGATGCGTTGGAATTAAGCGATACCGTGATCTCCGAATCTGCTTTGATAACCGGAGTCTTAAGGCTTGCCAGGCAGATCGAGACAACAAGAACAGCCGCAAAAACGGCTGCGCCGGTCTTTGCTAATAATGAGACTATCTTTCTGCCGGTCAATGTCTTCATCAAGGCAGGCTCCCGTAAGTATCAGGCATATAGTTATATACCGGAATTATGAATTCGAATCCGGCATCTGTCATGCCGATCGAAGCATAACTTCTGTAATATCTTCTTCCTTCAGAATACGCCATCATTATATTCTGTGCATACTGATGATTGTACTTTTCCGTGCCGTCATCAAGGACATCGAACTTCTGGAAATACAAAGTGTTCTGTCCCTTATCAATATAACCCGAAGCGATCCACTTTGCACCGCCTTTGATGGCTTTATCCGCAGAAGTCCACGGAAGGAGGAACGAAGCTTCCTGGTCGGTTATTTCCTTTCCGTCCCAGTCCTTGCCCCACTGGGCATATTTAGCACCGTTGACCACTGCGCCGCCGGGATCCGTCGTCGCATATGCTCCGATATTGTAGAAGTTATAGAATCCTTCAAAACCCGTTACTTCGCCTCTCGAGAGGGCTGATTCGCCCTTATAGCCCATTTCCTGAATGATCCTGCTCGCAAGGAAATAAGGGGATACACCGGCTTCCTTGCCGGCTTCAAAGATCACCCTGGCGTAATCCTTATCGGCGCCGTCCATGAAAGATCCTCTGATGATCTCCTTTACGCCATCTATGGTGTGAACCTTGGGATCAAATCCGAGCATCTCGAACATGAAGATCTTCTCGGGTGTAAAGAAGTTTCTCGGATCCATGAAGTAACTTACGACTTCCGATTTTGCAGCCATCCAGTCAGGTTTATCGTAGACCTTGCTGTTCGGCTTAACGTAAGACGGATAAGAAGACTTCTCTATAAGGCTTCTGCCGTAGCTGCTCTCTGCCTCCAATGCCGTATTGAATGAGAGATTGGTGTAGTAAGGCTTGAAGACATAACTCGGCTTAAGCTTATGCAGGAGCCAGAGTCCGCTGTAATAGCTGACGGGGAATTTCGAGAGCGTGTTCTGATAGAAACCGCCTGAATCATTTCCGTTCAAAAGATAAATGGTGTAAGAATCGGCAAAACCGTCAAAGCTTGTGATCTTAAGTGTGATCTCCGTCTCGCCATTGGGAAGTTCGAAGATCTCGCCCTGTGTAAGCTCCCTCTCCTGTCCGTTGGAATCAGCGGTGATCTTAATGTCGGCAGAATAGCCTTCGAGCGCAGAACATCTCAGCGCTATGCCCTTCGTATTGCCTGCATAGAAACCGTAATCACGGACGAGGTAATCGAACTTCGGATAAAGATCGACATTCTTTGCCGAAGCATAGTCAGCCATAATGAGCGACGAGAGCGTTCCGTTGATGGGAACTATCCCTGCCTTCTCACGCTCGACATCATAAGTGTTATCGGCCATGTCCTTGAGCTTTACATTGCTGCCGCCTTCATCGGTTACAGCCATATAGCTGCCGTCAAAATATGCGCATTCCCTGGACTGGATCATGGTAAAGCGGACATCTTTTTCCGTATCAGGATCAGATGAAGCTCTGCTTACACAGACATAGAAGCAGTTGGATACACCGGTAATTCCTGTCTCTTCTGCTACTGCAGCAGCATCCTGCTGCTTTCCTCTTAACATTGCATAAGGAATTCCGGGATTCTCGTTGGTGCCGATAAGTTCACCCTTGAGATCATAAAGAGATACTCTGATGTCATCTGATAATCCGGCGAAATTGATATAGCAGTTCTCGTCCTTGCAGTCGATCATGTACCAGGAATTCGGTTCTCCGGCAGGGATAAAAGATTCTTCGACAGAACCCGGTTCGATAATAAGCTTCTCAGGGATGGTGATCTCTCCGCCTGAAATGACCGTTCCTCTTCCGTCAGAACTCCTTAAAAGTGCATAGACCTCATGTCTTCCGGGAGCACAGTCAGCCGTGTCCCAGGAAAGAACGAATTCTTTGTAATTCGAGTTATTGCTGCTCTTGTCAACAGAATACTTCAGATAACCGTAGAAGAGTGAGCCGTCGACAAAGAAGTCAGTTCTTACTTCATCACCGGTCGCAGTATAAGAGCCCTTGGATTCCTTGATGCCGACAGTATACTGCTCGGGCTGATCAGAGGTCTTCTCAAGACTTACACTTGAAATGACGCTTCCCTGTCCCTGAGGATTGCCGGTAGCCCTTAATTTCCTGCTCTCTGATGCAAGAGCCTTGTCTATGGCAACCACTCTGGAATACTCTTTAAGATTGTCCAGAATGCGGTCTGCTTCCTTCTGTCTGGCTTCTCCGTAAATTACAGTGCAAAGATCGTTTGCAAACTGCTCATCAGAGACCCCTTTGAGCAGATATTCAGGTGATGTCATAACGGAGATAACATAATCGCCGCAGGAGATAAGACCGTCTTCGACACGGGCCTTTGCTATCCTGACCTCATCATCTGATATGGACGTCAGGGAGCCTGCACGCATGACGATATCGTCAGCCGCCTTTAATGTCTTTCTGTCAGGATCGCTGATACCCGTATCAAGACTTATGGCTGTGATCACTGCTAATACTGCTCCCAGAACAGCAAATAACACTGCAGCCGCAATATATTCGATCCGCCTTATATACATCGGTTAAGCGTCCCTCCCGGTGATCTCATCCAATGTATATCCGTATGAAGGAACGAAGTGCTCCATAAAGTAATCGACCTCAGGCATGTTCATCTCCCTGATGATCTTTCCCGTGGATTCCTTTGCAGCGGAAAACTCCGCATTGCCGGTGCTCTCTTCCCTCAGACACTTGATATAAGCCGCGATCTTGTCGGCAGCCTTAACGAGCCTGTGCATAAGCTTCTCTTCTTCTGTGTTCTGTGAAGGATCGAGAAGTTCCAGATATTCAGCCCTCATCTCAGGATCTTCAGGCAGGAGCTCAACGAGGCTTGCGGCAGCCTCAGACTCGACCTCTTTATAAGCCTTTGTGATCTCCTTGTTGCGGTATTTGATGGGCGTGGGAAGATCGCCGGTTAATATCTCCGTGCAGTCGTGGAAAAGTGCGTATGCCTGAACCTTGTAAGGATCAGGTAAGATCGCGCCCTCCTTATCCTTCCCGAATCTGTTGTGAAGGATCGTAAGACAATGCGCGATAACCGCTACGTCAAAACTGTGCTCTTTAATATTCTCTGTTCTGCTGTTGCGCATCAGTGCCCATCTTCCGATGTACTGCATGCGGTCGAGCATCGCGAAAAAGCCGTATTCTTCCCTGTTATCCATTAATAATTCTCCATTAACTCTTATAGATCTCGTTGAAGCTGCTTACCGCAAACGAATCAGTCATTCCGGCGATGTAGTCGGAAACATAGATCGGAAGCGGCGTGTCGATCCCGGCCTTGTATTCAGGATGGTTCTTTACGAATTCGGCGAACTTCCTGATCGAAGAGGACTTTGAGACCTCAGCCATTTCGAGATTCTTGACAGCCTCATAATATGCATCGAAAAGTCCTTCGAGCATTACGTCGCAGTACTTCTCATATGTCTTTACTTTGCCTGCAGTGTAGATCTTGGCAACATTCTCTTTGAGCGTGTGCTCAAGTGCATCGCCTGCATGATCGCTCATCATGATGCAGCCCTTGTCCATGCTGTTCTCGATGATGTCCTGAACAAGGAAATTGATTATCTCCGAATTGGAACTCCCGATCACGTCAGATACAACGGGCACATCGAATTCACTCGCGATAACGCCTGTTCTTAGTGCATCCTCGATGTCCCTGCCTACATAAGCGATCTTGTCCGCGAACCTTACGACGCAGCCTTCCATCGTGGCAGGACCCTTGCGGTATTTCTTCGGGATCAGGTAGGACAGATCCTCTTCTGTCTTATCCTTGCAGGGAACGAGCTTCCTCTCGTCGTAATATTCACCGCAGTGGCAGATGATTCCGTCCCTGACTTCAAAAGTCAGATTGAGACCGAACTCTTCATTATGCTTCTCTAAGATATTGAGCACGCGAAGGCCATTCGATTCATGCTCGAAATAAAGCTTGGGATCGATCTCCTTAAGCTTCTTGTTAAGGACTCTTTCGCCGCTGTGGCCGAACGGGGTATGACCGATATCGTGGCCTAATGCGATCGCCTTTATCAGATCGACATTGAGATTGAGCGCGCTTCCTATGGTCGAAGCGATATAGTCGACATAGAGCACGTGCTCGAGTCTTGAGCAGATGTGATCGTTAGCTGGATTAAAGAAGACCTGCGTCTTGTGCTTAAGGCGTCTGAATGCCTGGGAATATATGATCCTTCCCATGTCACGTTCAAAACAGTTCCTGACATCGCCGTCATCTTCCTTGATGATACGGCCGCGTGACTCAGAACATTTGGTGGCATTTACGCTCAGGATCTTGTCCTTCTGTTCCTGAAGCATCCTGATCTTAGCCTTGGTCGCTTCGGAGATCTTATCTGACTTTCCGATGCATGCAACACTGTCGGCATAAAGGTCCTGGAAACTGAGATTATCTGACATCAGTTGTAGTCTCCTTCTAAAACGCGTTAAATTATTATACTACAAATGGTGTGCCCTATTCTAAGATGCCCTGTATCAGGCCTTCGAAAGCCCCGCTGCGTTAGCGAGCATGTTCTTCCTCATTCCGTCAAAATCGACAGTCACGAGCGCGTCCCCTCCGACAGGCTCGACCTTCAGTATCACGCCTTCGCCGAATCTCGGATGAACCACCTTCATGCCTTCGAAAAGGTCATTCGGTCCGAGAGATCCCTCGCGCTTTGCATTCTGCTTCTTCTTATCTTCCGTAAACTGCGACTTGATGGCTGAAGCTATAGACTTTCTGGACTTCTCACGCTGTGTCTCACCCTGCGGAACATCCTTCGGAGTCTCCCTCTTTGAACCCATCAGATAAAGAAGTTCCGGATTGATCTCCTTAATAAATCTCGACGGCTGGTTGCAGTTCGTCTGGCCGAAGAGCATTCTCTGTCTGGCAAGCACGATAAAGAGATTCTTCTTGGCTCTCGTTATTGCAACATACATGAGCCTTCGCTCTTCTTCGGTATCTTCCATGCTCTGGATCGATCTGTAGCTTGGGAATACGCCCTCTTCGAGGCCTATTATGAACACTGCACCGAACTCAAGGCCCTTGGCGCTGTGGATAGACATGAGCTTTACAAAATCATCAGTATCGTTGAACTCATCACCCTCAGTGAACAACGATGCATTCTCAAGATATAGTCCTAAAATACCCTCTGTCGTATCCGCTGTGGCAGTATCGAAGAAGAAATCCTCATCAACTTCCACAGGCAGTCCGTCACCTTCGTCGATCTCCAGATTATCCATATCAACGGGCTCTGCACGATGCGCCTTATCGTATTCGGCAGCTTCAGACAAAAGTTCCTTTAAGTTCTCGACTCGGTCGATGATCTCACCCTTCTTCTCGCGCTGCTCTGTGATCTCTTCGATGATGCCCGATTCATTCTCGACATAGTCTACAAAGTGGGCAAAATCCATCTCGTCTTCCCTGAGCTTCCCCTTCATCTCATTAATGAGATCCGTAAAAGCGCAGATCCTGTTGGCGGATCTTACGAGCTCCGGATAATCGACAGAATGCTCTGCGACTTCAAACATACTGATATTATCAGCCAGCGCATACTGCCTGATCTTCTCGATCGTAGCATCGCCGATACCCCTCTTCGGGACATTGATGATGCGCTCGAAAGCGATATTGTCTCTGGGGTCATTGATGAGCCTTAAATATGCGAGAACATCCTTGATCTCTTTTCTGTCATAGAACCTCATGCCGCCATAGACCCTGAAAGGGATCCCCAGGTTATGGAGCGTAGTCTCTATGTTACGCGACAGGGCATTCATCCTGTAGAGCACGGCGCAGTCAGAGAACTTGAACTTGCCCTTATCGACCATCATCTTGATGGTCCTGCCGACAAAGTCAGCCTCACCGGTGCTCGTATCGGCATTCATGACGATTATCTTCTCGCCCTGTGAACCCTCGGTCCTCAGCCTCTTGCTCTTACGTTTCGTGTTATTCGCGATTACGCAGTTAGCCGCATCGAGTATCGTCTTTGTCGAACGGTAATTCTCTTCGAGCTTGATTACCTTGGCGCCGGGGAAATCCTTCTCGAACTTCAGGATAAGCCTTACGTCCGCACCTCTGAATGAATAGATGGACTGGTCGTCGTCACCTACAACACAGATGTTGCCGCTGCCGGAAGCGAGCTTCATGACCGCGCGGTACTGCGTCTCATTCGTATCCTGGTACTCATCGACCATGATGTATCTGAACTTTGCCCTGTAGAGCTCGCAGATATCAGGGTTCTGGTCTAAGAGCTTAACCATGTTGACTAAGATATCGTCGAAGTCCATCGCATTGTTGGCTACGAGCTTCTCCTGATATCTCTTATAGATCCTGGCAACAACGCCTAAGAAATATTCCTTGCCTGCAAGGAGCTGATACTCTTCAACCCCGACAAACTTATTCTTGGCATTGGATATCTCGATCTGCACGCTCTTCGGCTTAAACTGGCTGTCGGCAATGTCCAGCTCCTTCATCGCTTCCTTAATGAGCTTTAACTGGTCATCTGAATCGATGATCGAGAAATTCTGCGAATAGCCTAATAGCTCGGCATGTCTTCTTAAGAGCCTCGCGAAAATACTGTGGAACGTGCCGCACCAGATATACTTCGAACGGTCACCGACAAGGCCCTCGATACGCTGGCGCATCTCGTTGGCAGCCTTGTTCGTAAATGTGATCGCCAGGATCGATGAAGGGGCAACATTATGCTTCTTCATCATGTATGCGATACGGTAAGTGATAACTCTGGTCTTGCCTGAACCCGCACCTGCCAGAATGAGCAGCGGACCGTCCAGATGTGTGACAGCCTCCATCTGCTCCTTATTAAGACCTTCAAGGATCTTATCGGCATCCTGATCCGCTGATATCTCAGGGCCCTGACCGTATATGCTCTCCAGATCTCTGAAGAACTCTTCTGAATTACTGAAAATATCGTCTGCCAAAGCAAAACTCTCCTGTAAAAACCGATTATGGAGATTATATCAGTTATGGCTGATAATAGCCGTCAAATAATGGGACATTTTTAGATGCCTCGGCATTAATACAATTGTTTATAAAATTTTAAAGAAAAAGATTATAATATCAGCGTATGACTAAAAGCGGTAAAAGACATTTCAGGCTTTCAGGTGCCCAGACGATACTCTTGGGCTTTGTTATTTTGATTCTCGCAGGCGCCTTCCTGCTCATGCTCCCCTTCTCATCAAGGTCGGGGGAATGGACAAGCGTTACCGACGCACTTTTTACCGCAACATCGGCAAGCTGCGTTACGGGTCTTGTCCTTTATGACACCTGGAGCCACTGGACGTGGTTCGGCCAGCTCGTTATCCTCTCACTGATCCAGATCGGCGGCTTGGGCGTCGTTACGATGACGACCGTCTTGAGCAAGATCGTCGGCAAGAGGCTCGGCCTTCAGGCGAGGACCACGATGCAGGAAGCAGTCTCCGCTCCGAACCTCGGCGAGATCATGAAATATACCAGATTCATATTCCTCGGATGTATGATCTTCGAAGTCTTGGGCGCAGTCGCATTATCTCCGGTATTCATCTCCGAGTACGGCCCCTTGAAGGGCATCTGGCTCTCGGTATTTACATCGATCTCCGCATTCTGTAATGCAGGCTTCGACTTGAACGGCACTCACGGAGAGTTCTCTTCCATGACGCCTTACATGGATAACCCCATCATAGTAATAACTCTCGTTTTCCTGATCCTCACGGGCGGCCTCGGCTTCCTTACATGGATGGACATAAGGAAGCACGGATTTAAATTCTACAAATACAGCACGCAGAGCAAGCTCATCATCGTCATGGAACTGCTGCTGGTATGTATTCCCATGATCTATCTCTGGTTCGGTGAATACGGCGATTACCCTGCAAACCAGAGATTCCTGGCATCACTCTTCCAGGCTGTAACGCCCAGAACAGCGGGCTTTAATACAACGGACTATAACGATTTCTCAGGCACAGGCGTTGTCATGACGATAATCCTGATGCTCATAGGCGGCGCGCCGGGCTCTACCGCGGGCGGTATGAAGATCACGACGATCACGATCCTGTTCCTTACCATGCTCGCCTTCTTCAAGCGCGAGAAGTCGCCTGCGATCTTCAAGCGCAGGATCACTACCGAAGCGATCTACGGCGCAGTTGCGGTATTCATGCTTGATGTTATGCTCGCGGTATTAGGTTCCATGTCGATCGCGAAGATCGAACACAGGGCTTTCCTGACAGCACTCTTTGAGAGCGCATCCGCAGTCGGCACCGTCGGTCTGTCGATGGGCATCACTCCGACATTGCATACTATTTCGAAGTTTATATTGATCATATTGATGTACACAGGACGTGTGGGAGGCCTGACTTTAGTCTTTGCGGCTATCACCAGAAAGTCGACAGGCAACAGGCAGTATCCCGCAGACAACATAGCGGTCGGTTAAACCGGCAGAAAGGAAACAACATATGAAGAGCGTACTCGTAATCGGAATCGGACGATTCGGCTATCACCTCATCGACCAGCTGAGTAAAGCAGGAGATGAGATACTCGCGGTTGATTCTTCCGAGGAGAGATTGGAACCCGTATTGGGAATGGTCACAAGTTCCCTTATAGGTGATGCCACAAACGAGGCATTTATAAAATCTTTGGGAGTTGAGAATTTCGATGTCTGCTTCGTAGCGATCGGTGATAATTTCCAGTCTTCACTGGAGACCACATCCCTCCTTAAGGAATGCGGCGCTAAATACATCGTTGCAAGAGCTTCAAGATCTGTCCAGAAGAAGTTTCTTCTTGCGACAGGCGCTGACTCCGTCGTCTTCCCCGAGAAGCAGCTCGCTGAATGGTCAGCTGTCCGTTACTGCTCTGCAGACGTAGTTGATTATCTTGATTATCCCGGTGATTATTCGATCTTCGAAGTCAAAGTACCCGAACCCTGGATCGGTAAGAGCCTTGCCGAGATCGGCATCAGGAACAAGCTCCACCTTAATGTCCTTTCCATCAGAAGAGACGGCAATCCTATCCTGGAATTCCCTGCTGACTTCATCTTCATGGAAGGCGATACGGTAACTGTTTTCGGAGCCGACAAAGATCTCCAGAAGAACCTCGGCATCAAGTATTGAAAAGAATAATCTTAAAAACTGTAAGGCGGTGTCTTCAAAAAGGCGCCGCCTTTTTTGTTCTGTAATTGCACTAGCTCCCAGGGTAAAGCTGTGTGTAATTTCCGATGATTTTGCCGTGTTTTCACGGGGTCGAAAACCTGTTTATAGGGAACGGAAAACTCATTTGAAGGTGTCGAAAAACACACCTACAGACATTTCTTTATTTTTTCGCGTTTTTATATGTAGTTTTTAGCTTTGTAAAGATCAAACAGTGAAAAATCTACAGACATTTTTATGGATAATCGCAAATTTGTCGGTAGGTTTCACCCTGAATTTGCTTTTTCGAGGCAAAACCTACATATAAAAACAGTCATTTTATCGATTTTGTCTGTAGGTGGTATTAAAAAGCACTCTTCGCAATAAAACAGGGCCGCCTCTATATAGAGACAGCCCTGTTCAAATGCATTGTTATTAAACCGATTATCTTACGAGACGCTCTGTTTCCTGTGCGATAGCGAGCTCTTCGTTTGTAGGGATAACGCAGACTGTTACCTTTGAAGAAGGCTTGGAGATGATCGCTTCCTTGCCTCTGAGGCCTGCATTAACGGATTCGTCGAACTCAACTCCCATGAACTCGAGGCCTTCACACATAGCCTTTCTCATGTGGTCTGTGTTCTCGCCGATGCCTGCCGTGAATACGATAACGTCAACACCGCCCATAGCAGCTGCATAAGAACCGATGATCTTCTTGCCCTGATATGCGAACATGTCGAGTGCGAGTCTTGCTCTGTCGTTGCCTTCGTTAGCTGCCTTCTCGAGATCTCTGAAGTCGGAAGATACGCCGGAAACGCCCTGAACGCCGGACTGCTTGTTGAGGAGGTTATCCATCTCGTCTGCTGTATATCTCTCATTCTTCATGAGGAAAGGAACGATAGCGGGATCGATGTCACCTGTTCTTGTACCCATGCAGATACCTGCAAGAGGTGTAAGACCCATTGATGTATCCTGGCACTTGCCGTCCTTAACAGCTGCGAAGGAAGAACCGTTGCCGAGGTGGCATGTGATGATGCGGAGGTCCTCATACTTCTTGCCGAGGAAATCAGCAACTCTGTGGCTTACATAACGGTGGGATGTGCCGTGGAAGCCGTAGCGGCGGATGTCATACTTCTCGGAAAGCTCATAAGGAAGAGCATATGTGTAAGCCTTCGGCGGCATTGTCTGATGGAATGCCGTATCGAAAACTGCAACTTGAGGTGTGCCTTCAGGAAGAACATCCTCGCATGCCTCGATACCGATGAGGTTTGCAGGATTGTGTAAAGGTCCTAACGGGAAGCACTCTCTGATAACTCTCTTAACGTCGTCATTAACTACAACGGATTCGCTGTAGTACTTACCGCCGTGGAGTACTCTGTGGCCTACTGCTGCGATCTCGGAAACGTCAGAGATTACGCCGTGCTCAGGGTCAACCAAAGCATCAAGGATCATTCTTACAGCAACCTTGTGGTCAGGCATGGGCTCTGTGGAAATGAACTCATCCTTGCCGGCAGGCTTATATGTGAGCTTACCGTCGATTCCGATTCTCTCGGCATTACCCTTAGCGAGGACATCGCCTGTGTCGATGTCGAAAAGCTGGAACTTAGCGGAAGAGCTTCCGCAGTTGATTACTAAAATCTTCATTAGACTTATCTCCTGTCTATAATCTTGATCCGGTTTTATCAGCCCTGTGCCTGAACTGCAGTGATCGCAACTGTTCCGACGATATCGTCAGCATTGCAGCCTCTGGAGAGGTCATTTACAGGAAGTGCGAGGCCCTGGAGTACAGGTCCGTAAGCAGGAGCCTTGGCAAGTCTCTGAACGAGCTTGTAGCCGATGTTGCCTGCTTCGAGTGAAGGGAATACCAATGTGTTTGCGTGGCCTGCAACCGGTGAGCCGGGTGCCTTGAGCTGGCCTACTTCCTCAACAAGAGCTGCGTCGAGCTGGAGCTCACCGTCAACTACGAGTTCAGGATACTTTTCCTTAGCGATCTTAACTGCGTTGGATACCTTGTCAACGTCAGCGTGCTTTGCGGAACCGTAAGATGAATATGAGAGCATTGCAACCTTAGCGGGAGCGCCGATGAACTTCTCGAAAGACTCAGCGGAGAGCTTTGCGATCTCTGCGAGCTTTGCAGAATCTACGTCTGTGTTAACAGCGCAGTCAGCGAAGATGAAGAGGCCGTGCTCACCAAGATCGCAGTTAGGAACGTCCATAAGGAAGAAGCCGGATACAGAAGAGATGCCGGGCTTTGTCTTAAGGAGCTGGAGTGCAGGAAGGATCGTGTTGCCTGTTGAGTGGCATGCACCGGAAACCGCACCGTCAGCATCACCGCACTTGCACATAAGGCATGCATAGTACATGTAGTCGGAGTTCATCTTCTCCTCAGCCTTCTCGGGTGTGATGCCCTTCTTCTGAGCGTCAGCGATAAGAGCTGCTGTCTCTTCCTCGGAAAGGCCCTTCTTCTCTGCCTTCTTCTTTGCTGCAGCTACCATGGTGTCTACACCGCGGAGCTCAACGAACTTGTCGATATATTTCTGCTTGTTGGGATCGTTATAAGGATCAACGATCGTTGCACCTGTGATGTCAAAACCTTCGGAGTTCTTTGCGATCTCGTCGGGTGTACCGATAATGATAAGATTTGCCATTTCTGCCTTAAGGATCTTCTCGGCAGCCTCAAAAGTTCTCTTGTCCATTGACTCAGGAAGAACGATAGTCTTCTTGTCAGCTTTTGCCCTGGCCATGATGTCATCAATAAATGCCATATATATTCATCTCCTTTTGGAATTTTTAGTCGTCAAAAGTATACTCGTATTGCTATATTATTTCAAACAATAAATAAGGGTTTTATGAAGTTGCCAGGCGGGTGCCGAAATTATCTCTGGCATAGAAGACGAATCTGTCGCCCTCTTCCCTGAATATCATGTAAAGAGCAGGGCTCGTGGACTTGGTTGCGACCCTTTTTCCGAGAGTGTCGGAGATCCTGTCAAAGAGGTCTTTGTCTCCCATGTAATATGCCAGCATCATGCCGTCGTTATAAGCGGATGCGGCATCGACTCCGGAATAGCTTTTCGTGAGCATGGAATAGCTCGTATAGATCCTGGCATTATTCATTATGGAACTCTTGAATTCCGCGAAAGAAGCATTATCCAGCTCGCCTACCTCGGCAAGGTTCCTCATCGTCTTTACGTTCTGGGGAATATCGATCGCTCCGATGTTCTGGCCGCTGTAGATATAAGCGCCGCAGTCCATGGCACCTGAAGTGGCATATGCGTAGAAATCATATCCCGCACCTGCATAGCCGTCCTTAACGGCTTTTAATGCCTTCTCATATGCGCCTTCGGCGATAAGCCCGTTTGTCTCAAGATCCCTGATAAGTCTTAAGTTGATATTGGAGAGCAGCACGCCTTCGATGTCTTCTTTGAGTTCCTGGCCCGAGACTGCCATACTGTCGGCATCGCCTGATATGGTGCCGTATACCTGCTCCAAAGATCCTTCCTGTCCGGCCTTGATAGAACTGGTATCATCCAGCGCAACATAGAGCGAATCAGCATATTTGGCGACGGAGAGCTTCTCTGTCTTAAGTCTTCCCTGGCTGTCGAAAAGGACCTCGATCAGGATCTTGATCTCCTTATAGTCAGGCTCGCTTCCGTAGGTTATGTAATATTCGAGCATTGCATCGAGCCAGTCGATCATGGCTGATGTCGAGACTAATTGTTCTTTGTTCTTCTCTTCATCGAGATAAACGAATGCCTTGTAGGAACCGTCAGGCAGCTGAAAGCGCCTGATGACGCTCTCCTTTAACGCGACCGCACTGTTTCTGTCACCGGCTCTTACATAACACTTAAGGAGCAGCGCCTGGTCGGACAATCCGTATATTTCCGAACTTACGGCTTCTTCAGATACGAGACGGCCCGCGATCGTATAAGATGTTGCCGCAAGGACCCCGTCACCGCCCTTCTCGACGATGAGTTTTTTGGATCTGGAGAAGAGGTAACCGCTTACGATATTGTTGGAGGCGGTAATGCTGGTCCACTCATAACCGGGATGAACTGGGGATGTGATCTTAAGTTTCTTGCCGCCGCCTAATCTTCCTGTATAGAACAGATAGAAAACTGTCGCGCCCAAAGCAAGCGCAACGATGATAACGCCAGTTAAGATCTTTCCTATGCCGACACCGGCAAATTCCCTGCGTTGCATAAACTCCGCCTTATGAAATATAATCTTTACAACCAAAGATTATACCAAAAGCAAAGGATATTCATAAATTGCGGGTTATAGGAATTGTTGCGGAATTTAATCCCTTTCATAACGGTCACGGGTATCTGATCAGGAAAGCCCGTGAGATCGTAAATGACCCCAGGGCGATAGTCATGCCCGTGATGTCCGGCTTTTTTACCCAGAGAGGACTTCCTGCGATCTGCCCGCCTTCTGTCCGGGCAAGACAGGCTCTTTTATGCGGAGCAGACGTGGTGCTCGAGCTTCCTTTCAGCTTCTCCTGCGCACCTTCTTCAAGGTTTGCCGAGGGCGCCATATCAGAGCTGATATCCACAGGTGTCGTAACCGACATAGCATTCGGCATCGATACCGGTGACACAGAACTCCTGAAAAAAGTATCAGAGAGCTGCTTTGATGACAGCGGGCTGCTTGATTCAAAGCTTAACGGATATATTTCCACAGGCATAAGCTATCCAAAAGCAAGAGCCCTTGCAATAAAGGATATCGCAGAATCTAAAGGGATCTCGGGAGACCTGGACGCTTTGCTGTCTTCGCCCAATTCGATCCTTGCATTGGATTACCTTCTCGCGCTTAAGAAGTTCGATAAGAAGAACAGGATCAACATAATCATGATAAGGCGTGAAGGCGACGGGTATCATTCGTCTGAGGCTGGCAGCACCTTCGCGAGCGCCACTGCTTTGAGGAACCTGATATCAGAGACTGCACAGGGCGGATTTAAAAGATCCGAGATCGCATCAAAGCTTACAGGCCTTATGCCCGACATCTCGCTCGGCGTCATGCTCTCACAAAATTCCGGCGGAGTTTTCTCTTTCCCTGATTACGCAAGTTATATCAGGGACTGCATGCTGACGGCATCAGCCTCATCTTCTATAGATGACAATGCTTATATGAGCGATGACTTATCCGGCTATATCAGGAATTTTGCAAAAGACATCAGGCCGGATACTTTGCCCGGTGACGATCAGGGACTCAAGCTTTTCGAGGACAGGATATCGACAAAAAGATATACGTTATCAAGGATCTACAGGGCGCTGGCTTCACTTATGGCCGGCCAGGATAATTCATATCTTGATATAAAGCGTCCGCCCTACATCAGGGTCCTGGGCTTTAACCAGGAAGGCAAGTACTGTCTTAAGATAATCGGAAAATGCGCGAAGATCCCTGTCATAAACAGACCTTCTGATTGTCTGGAGCTTCAGTCCGGAAATGAGGAATTGAGAAAGATTTTCGAGCTCGACATGAGAGCTGCTTCTGCCGGCTGGAAGCTCTACGGCAAAGATACTGCTTCCGAATGGGAAGCGATCCCTGTAATCGTTAAATAAATACAGGCAGAACAAAGCCGTCCGCCTCAAAAGAGACAGACGGCCGGATTATTCTATCAAAAATACTAATTAAGCCTTAGCAGCGTTAGCAGCCTTAGCAAGTCTGGACTTTGTTCTGGAAGCTGCGTTCTTGCTCATGTGGCCCTTAGCAGCAGCCTGGTCCAATGCCTTCTGTGTAGACTTGATTGTAGCATCAAGATTCTCACCGTTAGCGATATCTGCCTTTGCCTTCTTAACAGTTGTGCGGATAGCACTCTTCTTGCTCTTATTGGCAGCAGCCTTCTTCTCGGAAACGCTTACACGCTTGATAGCTGATTTAATATTAGGCATCTCTTTCTCTCCTTTTTAGAGTTATATCTTCAAATTACCGAAGAATTGTATCACGATTGTATTTTATTCGCAAGACTTTGTTGCTTCATAAAGTCCGATACTTGCGGCAATTGTAATATTTAGGCTGTCGATATCCGATGAATGCTCGATCCTTATGGGTTTTCCGATGTCCCGGAACTTCGGGTCAAGGCCTGTCGCCTCATTGCCCATAATGAGCGAAAACGGCTTGTTTATAGTGGTTTCCTGGAGTTTTGTGCTTCCGTCCAGCATGAACGGATAAAGATTATTATCGGGAAACCTCGTCTGATAATCTGCAAAGTCCTCGAAAACTTCGATATTTACGCTTGCGCATGCTCCCATGGACGCCCTTATCGTCTTCGGGTCGCAAGGATCGGCAGAGTTCTTCCCTACAATGGCGATATTTGTGACTCCGAATCCCAGGCAGCTCCTTACGATCGTTCCCAGGTTGCCGCAGTTGGACGGATTTACGAGGACCATGTGGTTGCCGTCCTTCATCTTTACCTTCTGCTTCTCGATCACGGCGATAACGAAACAGTTATCCTTCTTCGAGAGGATATTAAAAGGCTTCTCTTCCGTGGATACCGGAATATCACTGCCGCAGATGCTCCTGATCTTCCCGATGGTCTCCTCAGATCTGAAGCCCGGATGAAGGATCACAGCCCTCACAACGTCCCTCTTTTTAAGCAGGTATTCCATTGCAACGGTTGCGCCCAAACCGTATGTGTATATATTGTCGCTTTTGTAACTGGTAACTTTAATCAAATTGTCTTGTTCCTGTATTTAAAGTTTATGATATTATAACTTAAGCGGATAATTAATGTTATATCGCGATATAACGCTTTTTAAAGTAAAGGAGCATTTACTATGGCAGAAAATCAGACACAGGTCAACACATCAGAGCAGCTTCCTTCCAACGCTAAGTTGTTCTCAATTCTTTCGTACATCTCAGTTCTCTGGCTCTTGGGCCTTTTGATCTCACCTGAGAAGACATCACCTTTCGTAAGAAGCCATGTTAACAACGGTATCGTTCTTAGCATCACAGCCGCAATCCTCTGCTGCATTCCTTTCTTAGGTTGGTTCTGCGAGATCGCAGTTGTTGTATTCATGGTTATGGGTATCATCGCTGCAGCTAAGACTCAGTACTTCACACTTCCTCTCTTCCTCGGAAAGATCAAGATCGTTAAGTAATCTGATATTTATGTCTATCAACGGACCCGCATCATTATGGTGCGGGTCTTTTATTTGCAGTTATTCCTTAAAACAGATATAATAACCGCCGTAAGTATCGAGGTGTAGCGCAGTTGGTAGCGTACGTGCTTTGGGAGCATGGGGTCGCAGGTTCGAATCCTGTCACCTCGACCAAATAAAAAACACCTGTCTGTTCATACTTCGAACAGGTCCTCGGCACATAGTGCCTGCGGAACTTGTCTGAACAGACAGGTGTTTTTTTACGTAGCAGCTCAGAATCCGAAGAACTGTATCTTCTTTTCTGCCATTTCATCTACTCTCGCGATATAGGTCAATGCATCCTTTATGGTCGGACATCTTTCGACCCTGTGCTTATACATTTCGCCTTCCTGGGCAAAACATCTCTTACTCATGCCGCCGGCTCCGAATGAGAGCACATCCCTGCAGTCGCTCATCATGGCAACGTTATAGAGGCTTCCTGTATCGCCTTTTGCAAAACCTGTATTCTCCAAGCCGTGACCTGTATCCTTCTGACGGTACATATAATACGGATGATATCCCGCTTCCATGAGGAGCCTGTAGCTCTCCGCAACACACTCATCCAGGGTGTCACGCGTCCTGTCCTTGTCCATTACGGTATCGCGGCTCATGGCAGCTCTTCTTTTCTTGTAGAGCGTATGAACGGTTATATTCGCAGGAGCAAGTTCGATAAGGCGCTTGGTTGACTCCACATGCTCTTCCGGCTCTTCATAAGGAAGTCCTGCGATAAGATCCATGTTGATCAGATCAAAGCCCATCTCACACGCCTGATTGTATACCCTGACCGTATCTTCGGCGGTGTGCTTTCTGCCAAGCCTTAAAAGCGTCTCCGATCTCATGGTCTGAGGATTGATGCATATCCTGGTAATCCCGTGATCTCTCATCGCTTCGAGCTTGCCTGTCGTGATCGTGTCAGGCCTGCCGGCTTCGACCGTAACTTCCGCATTAGCAGATATCTTCAGATTCGAATAGATGGAGTCCAGGAGCGAAGCGAACTCTCTTTCTTCAAGGACCGTAGGCGTGCCGCCTCCGACATAGAGCGAAGCAATCGGTCTGTTGATCTGTTTTGATATAAGTTCTATCTCGCGTTCCAATGCAGCCTCATAGTTTACGAGCCTGTCCATGTGACATGAGATATCAGAAGATACGAACGAACAGTACTCGCACCTGGAAGGGCAGAACGGAATGCCGACATAGATGCAGAGGCTCTCTTCCGGAACTTTTGCAAGGATCCTCTGCTCCTCCCTTGATGTATCAAATGCGAGCTTTGCCTTATCAGGCCTTACGAAATACTTTTCTTCCAATGCCTTTGGGCTTTCTTCTTCGCAGGCAACCAGAGTCGGCCTGATACCGGTAAGGCATCCCCACGGCAGGTTCTTTTTCGAGATGTCGGACAAAGCCATATAAAGAGATCTCTTGATCTCCCTGCCGGGCTCCAACAGCTCTCCTTTAAATTCATAAGCCTTACCGTCAAAATAAGTAACTGATCTTCCGTCTGCAAGAAGTTCATTGACCAGAACGGCATCAGGACCTTCCGGAGCGATTACCTTCCCCTCGTCCTTTAACTCCTCGGGGACACCGGAGAACATCCTTACAACATCTGATACTCCGTAGTATTTGTCATGACCTTTAAGGATTACTTCAAGCATCTTCTACTCCTGCTATATGTGTCAGATAGAACCTGACATAGACACTGTCCGGCACTACATAAGCCCCGACACCGGCATTTTCACCGTTCGACTTTAAGAATGCATCGTTAACACTGGAACTCGTCTCGGTAATATCGATATTGAACTTCTCTTTCAACGCTTCGACCTCTTCGTCTATTTTGTTCCAATAAAGATTTGAAGCATACCTGTCCCTGTAGACGTCCTCCATCTCCGGTGCGGAAGAATATTCAGGCATGACCTGTTCCGTTTCTTTCGCGATCTTTGCGGTAACAGGATAGATATTCCAGAATATCCAGCTGTAGCCGGCATATCTGAAATCGGCGCGCGACGAAGAGCAGCAGGCTAAGGAAGCAAGGATATTGCAGTCTGTCTCGCTTGCATAACCCTTGGCATGACAGAGCTCATGGCACAGCGTGATCGGAAAATCGCTGACATCCATATAATCCGTATTTACATTTACTTCGCCGAGGAACGGATCGTACATTCCGACGATATATGTGTAGCTCCAGTAATGGCTGAGAGATACGGGCTTGGCGCGCACATAATTTCCGGAAAGCGGGACATCGTACTTTTCGCTGAACTTGTCTAAGAGCGAACATGCATAGACAGCGTTATTCTCAAAGCTTTGATCCATATGGGCAACACCGTTGTAGTCTTCACCCAGATGGCTTCTGGCTTCGATCATTCCCATATAAGCCCAGCGGAGACATTCGCAGTAATCTTCGAAGGTCAGATCTTCTGCCATATCAAGTTTAAGTTCGGCTACGGCACTCCTGCGTCTGTAATTGATCCCGTGCATGGCCTGGAAGATTATGGCCATGACAAGACAGCAGATCAGAAGATTTCTCAATGACTTATAGAAGAATGAGAGTGCTCCCTTGGTCATTAACTTCTTTACCAGGATCACCAGCCAGATGATAAAACCAATCGCGAGCAGAGGGAATATACATACTACTATTCCCTCTGTCAGGGAATACTGGAAAAACATGCTGATGCACTGAAAAGGCAATGATATGTACGGAAAGATCTTCGTGCAGTAATAATCCGCAAAACTCCGCGGGATGTAATTATTTATCTCAGCTGCTATGACAAATAAAGCCGTCAGTACAACTATCAAAACGGCCTTTAATGCAATCCATCTTTTTCTCTTGCTCTTGATCTTCATCGCCTGACCAATAAAAAGATCACAAAGAGCAATGCGTAGATGACAGGCTGATGAGCAAGATAGATGATAAGCGAATGTCTTCCGATGAATTCGACCGGTCTTGCAACAGCAGACATAACCTTGCCCTTGCCTGCAAATAAAGTCTTCTTGTCCTTATAACACGTTCTTCCGATGACACATCCTAAGAGGAACACGCCGAGCCACGGGAACAGCGGCATATAGTCTGCCATTGGCGGAGTGCCTGCTATATCAAAGCCGACCGGAAGGAAAAACAGTGAATCCGATGCGTTATCCATATAGTGAATATTGCAGCCGACGATGACTATGTATAAGCCAATGAGTCCCATGATCACATTTGCGACGTTGGGGTTCGCATTAGTCTTCTTTTCGATAAATGCGATCAGGGCATAAAGGAAAATTCCGCATGTAAGAACGGACAGAACATTGAATATGATCAGGCAAGGAATCCCTGTGACCTTATAAATTATAAGTGTTCCAATATTGAGAACGAGAGTCGCAGCAAGGATCTTTAATCCCCTCTTAACGTTGCTCCTCGAAAAAGTGCTGCATATTCCCGATACGCCTACGAAAAGAACAACTATGACCGGATGGACGAATGACCAGAACCAGTCCGCCTCAAGATAAGAAAAAATATCGACGCCGAATTCATACCTGAAATCCCATGACGTATGCATGAAGAGCATCATTATAAGAGCGATTCCTCTTAAGAAATCGAGCTCCCAGGCACGGTCCTTGGCAAGTTTCTTACCGCTCACTTTTCTTCCTGCCCTTCCACAAGACAGCTTCCGAGCGCTGTTGCATAGACCGCATCCTCAGGAACGATCATGTTTACGCCATAAAGACCTTCGAATGGCATGAGGTACTCCTGGCATTCCTTAAGACCTGTCAGCTGGCCGGTAAATACGATATCTTTGATATTGCACTGCCTTGAAGCCATAACGGCTACAGTACCTATTGCCTGATATACGAGATTAAATACGCCGGCCATCTTATCTTCCCTGGAAAGATCGTCAGCTGCCTTTCCGAAGTTGGATGCCGTTACATTCATCGGAAGTCCTGTTACGCCGTCCTTGGTAATATCACCGATAGTAAGATCGCACTTCAGGATATCACCTTCAGTCGCCATGTCAGAGAGCTTTACAGCATCCCTGGTTCCGGTAAGAGCCAGACCGAGTCCGACAAGCGTACCGCCGCCTACACCTGAACCGATTATGTGTCTTACATTTTCTCTTCTGGCTTCGAGATATGCCGTACCTGTACCCATGCTGACAACAACTGCATGATCAAGTCCGGAAAGATACAATCCGCCTAATCCCGTAGCCTTGAATTCTTCAACGGTAACAGTCTTGATCCCCAGGATAGGTCCTGCCGGGAAAACGGATCCTACACCGGTTATGTTTATCTGTTCAATGTCATTAATTGAAAGAGAATTATCATTAATAAGCTTTCCTACTGCACCGAAAGCAGATGTGACAGGATCTGCCGCTCTTACAATATCCCTGGCAATTATCTTGCCTTCCCTCATTCCGACTATCTTTGTCGTACTGCCGCCTATATCCAATCCGACTTTTATTTTCATTAGAATAACTTCCTTTTATTTTTAGGTAATTCTATCAAATTAAATGCTGTTTATAAACCTTATAACGCTGTCCGTCTGTTCAATAAAAAAAGGCTCTGCAGATAACCTGCAGAGCCCCGGATGTTTTATTTCAAAGTAATTAACCCCACTTGTAAGTGATCTTTGTCCAATACTTGGGAGTTCCTGTCTCAAGATCAGCCTTAATAGCATTAAATGCTTTGGAGTTAAGTGTTCCGCCATCCATACAGAAATCCTTCAATGTAGCTTCTGTCATAGGATTTGAAGTAGTTGTCTCAACATAAACGGTTCTTCCTGAAGCATCAGCACCTGCCATATCAGCTCTCTCGTAGAAACGCGGTACCCAGAAACTTCCATCATATCTGTAAATATATGAAGTTCTGCTGTAGTTATCTCTCATATAGATACGATAATTAATGCACATAGATTTATTGGAACCGGTAGTCTTCTCTTCTGTCGAGAAAAACATTATTACTGACCACTTTGAAGGCTTATTGCTTGTACCAATGAAACGCGGAGTAAATACATTTGATGTTCCGCCACCTGATCCGGTCTTTGTTACCTGAAGCAACGGCGGACCAGACTGACCCTTAGGATTTGTTACTTCCCATGTCCATTTCTGACCCTTGGAACCAGCACCCTGTGTGGTAGCCAGGAATGAATTCTCGAAACCTTTTGCATATAACATAGCATAGTCTGCTGAGTCATCTATATTGTATGTGGTAACAAATGAATTGGAGATCGATAAACAAAGACCACCGATTACACCACCGATCATACAAATGATAGCAAGTGACAAAAGCATTTCGATTAAGGTAAAACCTTTTTTGTTCTTACTTGTCTTCTTCATAATTACTTCTCCGCGTCTTGATTCTGGTTTTAACTATGTGAATCAATATTACGATCCTGACTGACTAGAACTTGAACTTGAATCCTTAGCAAACGTCTTGTGAGCTCCGCCGACTTTACCGATAACGCTGTTTCCGCTAAGACCGCCGAGATCCTGGGTATCAGATACCTCATAAGCAGGAAGAACTACCCACTCGTATGTTGGCTTGCCGCCTGTTAAATGCTCTTCATCGATTCTGACACCGATCTTGTACTTAGAAGAAGAATCGACACCACGATAATATTCAGGATAATAATAGATAGCTTTTCTGTTATCTGCCAACTGGTCACTTGTGCCGTATGTCTCACCATCTCTAGGAGCGTAAGCAGCTGACTGGAAAGGTAATGTAGAAGGAATCGTATTCTTAAGTTCGTACTGAGTTTCAACGCCTACGTACAAGGTCTTAAGCTTCTCACCTGTAGCGGTTTGAGTGAATGTTAATTCCTTTACATTCGTTGCACCCTCTAATTCCTTCTGCCTGCTGGTTGTTCCACGGTCAGGCAATGTATTCCATTGAGCTACTTTTGCCATGCATGCTGCATAGTTATTTGCACCTGACTTACTATATACAGAGGTCTGGTATGAATATCCCATCGTAGCTATAAAACCATTTACGAGCATCGTTGAAATTACAACAAGAATAAATGTAGCAAGGAGGGTCTCAACAAGGGTAAAACCCTTTTTGTTACTCTTTTTAATGACACGTCTCATACTATATCACCTCTGGTATATTACTTTCCGAATGAAAAAATGGACAATGAAGATTCTCCACTGTTAATTGAAGCATTGAGGGATTCTGAGGAGTTCTTTACAGCAGAATCAGCTTTGTTGGCCGTCCTTATCAATCCGGCAACACCAACACCTACGACACCCGCAAGTATTACAATAATTGCAACAACGATTATTACTTCAAGAAGGGAAAAACCACCCTTGGATCTTTGTGACTTATGTATTCTGCGCATAAACCCCTCCAAAATAAGGTTTAATCTAATACTTCCTTATCTGTATTATACTGACTTATTAGCAAATTTCAACTCTAAAGTTAATAATTTGTTAAAATTTTTCATAATTCATTAACAAATGATAAAAATAGCGGAGAGCTAAGCTCTCCGCTACTATTATTGCTTAATCAATCAGCAAGTTTGCTCTTCTAAATATTAGAGAACGTTGTCGATTTCCTTGTTAACGATCTCTACAGAGCTGTTGTGCTCCTTAACAGAGCTTGCTGCTGCCTTAGCCTTCTTGAGGTAAGCACCGATACCAAGAACGAGAACTGCTGCAAGGATAACGATGATAGCAATAACGAGTACCATTTCTACGAGGGTGAAACCCTTCTTTGACTTCTGAATCTTCTTCATTTTAGATTCCTCCTGTAAGTTTTTGAGTTTGTAGCCT
>JAEEGH010001420.1_pt1 | contig 69403 bp, 63 predicted proteins | sample 9134181 | NCBI WGS metagenome assembly JAEEGH01 (sample SAMN16246544, study PRJNA631951) | gut metagenome | biome: gut microbiome; feature: rumen; material: DP-attached | host: Bos | place: Iran: Karaj | collected 2018-10
GCATCGAATAGTGCTCTTCATCCGCAGTCTCGTGGCGAAGCAGATATCTGTCTGCGCCGTAATCGAAAAATTCCTGATAACTCTCTTTGGACTTCTCACCGATAGAGAGCGTAACTGCGCAGTCAGGGTGAGCTATCTTTATCTTGCGGACTATGCTGCAGATCCTGTCATCCGTGTAATAAGGATCTTCTCCGCTCTGAAGGACAAAGGTCTTAAAACCGATCTTCGCGCCGATATCACAGCAGGAAAGTATCTCTTCTTCAGAAAGCCTGTATCTTTCAGCATTCCTGTTGCTGCACCTGATACCGCAATAGTAACAGTCATTCTTGCAGTAATTGGAAAATTCTATAAGTCCTCTTAAGTAGACCTCTTTAAGGAAATACCTCTCAGCAACATCTCTTGCAGCCGCAAATAAATACTCGATATCATCCTTGTCACCGCGCTCCAAAAGATACGCAAAGTCTTCCTTTGAAATACTCTGCGAATCTTTAAGTTTATCTACGATGTCTTTAAAAGCATTATCCATATCAGCCAAAGATTGTATCAGATTTTAAGATTTTCGTCCTTCTCGAAAACAACTCTTTTCAGTTCACACGCTTATTCTTTTGTGACAACCAGTCTTCCTTTGTCATGAGGTTTACATGCCCTACTCTCTTCTCGTGCATGAGAGGCACGTCGACATCTTCAGATCTCCATTGGTATTTGAATCCGAGCTTTTCCTGGACGCGCTTGGACTTCTCATTGCCGTCATAGTAGCCGCACCAGACTTTATTCATTCCCAAGTCCTCGAAAGCATGACGGAGCATTTCCCTGCCCGCCTCCGGCATGATACCGCGACCCCAGAAAGGCTTGCCCAGCCAGTATCCGAGTTCACATTCATCTTCGCCTTCCGCAAGATCAGTCTTGCCATAAAGCTTATGCTCTATGGCGCCTATTGCCTTGCCGTCTTCCTTAAGGCAGATCGCGTAAGCCTCAGGGCCGTTCAACACATTATTTATTTTATTCTTGCTCTCTTCGATATCCTTATGTGCAGGCCACCCTGCGATAGGTCCGATGTCAGGATCTTTCGCATATCTGAACAGATCCTCAGCATCGGATAATTCCCACCGTCTTAATATCAGTCTCTCAGTTTGAAGTGTCATCTATCCTAAAACTCCTATTCAAGAGATTATATCTTAATGCTGTTCATCGGCCATATTATTCACTCTATTCTCGATAATCGGCATAACATCGTCAAGTTCCTTCTGGTGCTCATAATACGGTTGTAATTCCTCATTCATGATCAAAATCACATAATCATCACACATATAACATGTATTAGCTGAGCAAATATACTCTATATACTCATCAATAATCGCAGGATCCACTTCATAAGATTGTCCGTAAATCTTCTTGATCTTAGCCTCAGCATACGAGATAGCATCTTCAGCATAATAAGAAAATGCTTCTCTGTTAACCGGGTTGTATACTACATTCTGTATTTGAACTTCATAACTCAAAATACACTTTACAAACTCAAATGCCTGGTCGAATTGACTTGTTTTGCTGCAAATACCAATGCTTTCGTATGCAAATACTATTGGACCGTTGCTGCCATCTTCAGATGGCAATCCGTATAACTGCTTGTTTTCATTTAGCAACCTTCTGGATAAGTCAAAATGAATTCGATTGAACTCAACGAATCGTTCCGCATTAGCTTCATCAAAATCGGGGTTTTCATTCATATCACGAACATAACTGCATATATTAGAAAAAACGCCATTGTTGGTAATCAAGTGATTCTCACTGTCAAAAAGATCATCATATCTGCTTCGTACCATTAGTGAGAAACATCTATCCCGTCCACCAAGGTTATATTCTAACGGATCAAAGCCTTCACATTCAGATAAAACATAATCCTCATATTCCGGGTATGTAAAACCGGTCCGGGAGTCAGAAACCGCTGTATCAGACGCATAGATCCCACCAATACATGCGCTTACCGGCAATTGGAATAATTTACCGCTTTTCTCATATGCATCGAAGATATTATCAAAGTAATCGCTTCTGTTGAATTTACTCTTATCATTGATAACACTCATAAGATCATATAAATAATCGCTGTTATTCAGCGAAGAATACCTGGCAAAATCAAGAAGGATATCCGGTCCGGTGCCATTACTTATGTCATTTCCCAATTTGCTGATTAGAGCTATATCTTTATTGTAGCTGTTAACATCGCTGTCATCCGATTTCTCATAGTCGTTAAAAGTTAACCGGCTGTAATCCATAGTTACGTATGCGTATGTATCCTGACTTGTCATATTCAAACGATTAATTGCGGCGGCAGCCAAAGACCCGAGATTAAAATTCGGTGCTACATATAATAATTGTTTTCCAATATGCGGATTGCTTTTCTGTTTTGTTAATGTGAATAAAGTCCAATTCATAGATTCGCTTGGATAAATAGAATCTTTCTTGAAAACGAAAGTCTCTTCATCGCAATAAACCAACGAACTGCACTGCAAATCGAATAAATTGCCTGAACTATAGTTCAGATCAGCTACAACAGTTTTTTCTCCGGTCTCAATATTGGTTTTCGATATCGTAAAATCAGTATTGCTCTTATAACAAAAGGCATCATCTGAAGCATAACCCAAGTTAATATCATCAAAGTTTTCTGAAGCGACATCAGTTCTTTTCTCAAGTCCCTTCTCGAGATCCAATACGGCTGAATACTGAGCCGGATCAGCAATATTACTTTGGTCATATTCGACCGTTACGATTTGCGAGTTATTATTTAATGACCAAGTCATCACGGGATTATCAGTTCTCATCTCGGAAATCAGATTGAGTCCGCTGTCAAAAACGCCAAACGCATCTTTATAACTGTTATTCATCAGAACATAAAAATGTGCATAATACCGATCGTTTGAAGCTATTACGCGATCGACATAGTATGACTCTTCCCGGAGCGAGTCAAAATCGCCTATATATTCCAAAGCAAAATAGTCCTTAATCTTATATACACTGTTGTGACTGACACCTTTTTCAGTCAAATAAATCACTGCATAACAATCACCGTCTTTGCTGAAGCAAGATTTAATACTAAACTGTTCGTCCCCGTCAAAGAATTCTGCAACATCGATATCATGAACCTTATCATTGCTATCCAATAAAACTAAATTGTCACAATAATCACCCGTTGTTTCATCACGGAATTTACTGAATACAATACAGTTTTTATCCGCAAAAACAGGTATTGCATTCTCAATACTAATATCAAGTTTTTTCTTTTGACATTCATACCAAGGGGTATCTTCAGCAACTATTCTTTTGTCTTTTGAAGAGCCACTCCTTGCACAAGATACTACTGACAGTACCAAAGAGAGCACAAGCAAAACTGTTAGTATCTTTACTGCTTTGTATTTCACGTTAAATACTCCCCTTCGTTACTAAGGTGTTTGAAGAAGAATCGTGCGGAGCAACAGAAAGCTCATTCTTGCAAACAACAGTATATATAAGCGAATAGTAATATGTGCCATCATATTGTGTCGACTTATATGGGAACAAAAGCACAATAAATAGTATAAGTATGAGCAATATAATGAGGATTTTATTTGTCTTTTTCTTTCCCATTCTTATTACCTCAAACAGCATTTTCTCTAATGGAACAGCAAAAAATCAATGGTAAAGTAACAAGCTGGTAACATTAAATGCCACAAACAGCAAAACCAAATCCAACGTATACAACAGAACATACATCTTCTTCCTGCATAAAAACCCGGTAAAGAAAAACCATCCCGCAAGCCAGACTATACCCAGACCCAGAACAGGACTAAAATTTTTCCAGATAATCTTCGTTCTTTCATCGTGATATTGTTGCTTAGCTTCACTCCATAGCCTTCCAAGCTCATCACTTTCTTCGAACCGCTCCGATTTTTCATCAAGATAATAGATACCTTTTTCCTCACGTTCGGAAATATCCAATCTTACATTTTCTTCTATACTGTAACCCTTAGTCGAGTAATAGAAACACACCCTATCAGGGAAAATATATGCGGGCTTGATAACAGTGCCTTTGGAAATAGTGATCGTTTCATCATTCTCTTCAAATGACACATCTTCTTTGAAAGTAAGATACATGTCTTCCGGAATATTCACTTTAACCGCGTAATGTCCCGCATGATTACACGCGACTGCATATCCGAAGAACAAGATGGCGAGAAAATCAATCGCCAACAAAACAAAAGCTATTATGTTCTTAGGAGTTCTCTCTAACCTTCTCATCAGTTCAGACCTCATGTTCAGATTGCACAAGCACCTTTCCCCGGCTACTCATTCTTGATCAGTACCGCTCTGCATGGCGCGCCATCGCAGCCTCCGAGATTGATCGGAGCGGCATCGAGAAGATAAGAACCAACCGGAACTTCAGCCAGTCTTATGCCTTCGAGAAGAACGATCTTCGCGCCGAGCATAATGAGGTGTACAGCCATCGGTGCATCCTCAGGACCTACAGTCTGCGATTCATTTCCGTAGAGCTTTATCTTCGCGTCAGCGAAAACTTTCGCGCCTTCTTCAGTCATTACAGAATCGCCCTTAACGAGGATCATGTCGCAGGCTTTGGGATCGCATGCCTTAGCTTCTGCAAGGATCCTTAATGCATCATCCTTACCAAGAAGTCCTTCATGTTCTGCGACATAAGCAAACCCAATGAACTTTTCGAGCGGCACCTGATCGATCGTCTCTTCACCGTCGATAAAATGGAAAGGCGCATCGACATGCGTGCCGTTGTGCGCACACATCTTGAATGCCGTAAGATTGCAGATATCACCGTTGCTTATCCTCAGCTGGACGATCTTCTCCGGAGACGGATCACCCGGGTAAACAGCGCATCCGAAAACTTCCTGTGCGATGTCGTAGATCTTCATCTTATTACCTCCGTTACATCTGATGCCTTACGGTCTTATATTCGTCGCCGTCCTTGTAGTACGGGCACTCCTTGCTGTGTCTTTGCGACAGTCTCGCGATCTCATCTTCATCAAGATTAAGATCGCACAAGGGCTCACCTGTATCCTCATCAAAATATGCGTATTGGCATGTCTCACAGCTGGCCATATCTTTAACCTTCTTTCCCGAATCCGTTAAACCATGCGCGGTCTTCGAACGCTTTCTTCTTAGGCATTACAGGATCGCCTTCCGCAACGCCGACAGGCAGGAAACAAACGAGATCGTATCCTTCAGGGACGTTGAGTATCTCGGCGATCTTCGCGCCTATCTTATCTTCATCCGTGATATGTCCTTCGAACCAGCAACTCTGATAACCGAGCTCGACTATCTCAAGAAGCATGTTCTCAATAGCCGCAGAATAATCCTGTACCGCATAGCACTTATCCCTGTATGCGATTATGCGCTGTGTAAGAACACATATCGCTGCAGGCGCTCCTTTAGCGACCGGCGGATCGATAACGCCTAAGATCTTTTCCATAAGTTCAGGATCGTCGACTGCGATAAGACTGGTGGTCTGCTTGTTGCATCCTGAAGGAGCAGCAAGACCTGCCTGCATTATCTTCATAAGGTCTTCGCGAGGGACCTGTACGGGCTTGTAAGAGCCTCTGTAACTGTGGCGTGCGTTAATTACTTCAAATGTATTCATAAGTCATCTCCTATCTCACCTAAAAGTTCCGAATTCCTCTCGAGCAGGTTGTAAATCCCGTCCTCCGAGAGCACTCCGCGCTTAAGATCTGCGGGCAGCTTCCCTGCTTCATCAAGTTCAAAATCTTTCATCCACAATTTGCCTGTGTAGTAATCTTCAAGTTTGCTGATCTCACACTGGAAATCCAGCAAGCTATCCGGATCTTCTTTTGCTTTATCCATTATCTCCAAAGCTTTATCGTATATCTCTTCCATCTGTCTGATGCGTTCTTCGGGCTTTTGCTCACACAATATTTCGTATCTTTCAGGGTGTCTGTATTTGTCACCCATGATCTCATTTTCGCGGTAGCTTCTAAGCAGATCCAGATCAAGCTCTGCGATATAAACACCGGGCTCTTCAGGCGCTTCGAAGACACACATATCCCTTACGCCGGGCTCGTCCCTCAGCCATGCCACACCGTCGAAAAGTGTTGAGTGTCCGTTGCAGTCAGGCTGTCCCATAGGGTAGTTGCATGTTGCGACTGCAACCATATTCTCATAGGCTCTCGTTCTTAATGCAGACAGACGGTTGATCTCCATCGGGCAGGCATTCGGAGCAAGAATTATCTCTGCGCCCTTGAGCATAAGGATCCTCGCGCTCTCAGGAAACTCTCTGTCAAAGCAGATCATGGAGCCGAACTTTACCGTGCCTCTTCCGAAGTCCAGGTCAGCAACATAGAAATCGTCTCCGCCTTGAAGAACGACTTCATCATCAAAAGCGCAGGTATGCACCTTTGAATAATGCAGTATCTCCTCGCCGTGCATATCGAAGAACACCACGGAATTAAGAGGCTTATCAATGCCCTTCTCAAGGAACGTAATGCCTATTGCCATTCCGAGTTCTTTGGCAAGACCGCGGAAAGCATTTACGAAGTCACTGTCCTTGCTTATCGCAAGCTTATCAAGCGCGTCAGTATCCTGCGGCAGATAGTATCCGTCGCTCCACATCTCAGGGAAAAGCGCCACATCCGCGCCCTTTTCCTTAGCCTCTCTGCAGGCCTTTATTCCTATTTCCAGTTGTTCTTCAAGGCTCTTTGCGGGCAGGAGCTGAAGCAATGCTATTTTGAGTTTCATATCATTCTTCCTCTTTGTAATGCTATCTTCCTTTAATCTCTATACGGTCAAGTATACCCTGAACACTTACGCCCGGGTGTGTCACATACATTCTGGTGACATCCTCGATGAAGACGATATCCGCGCCTGTCTTTTCTGCAATTGTTTCCTTAGGTATCCCCTTGTCAACATACTTCATTATTCTCTTTACCAGCGAATAGACATCATCCGGAGCGCTCTTGCCGAAGAAACCTCCGAAAAGACCGCCCTTAAGATCAGCCGCACGTGCATGTCCATAGTATACTTTCGACGGCTTCATCGCCAAAAGCATATTCCACGTTTTCTCGATCTGAGTGCCCCTGTGAAGCTCAAGCTCATATAAGGGATTAAGATCTCCCACAAACAACTCACCTGAATCAAGCATCAGGCTTATGCTGTCATCCGTATGACCAGGTGTCGCATATACAGCACCGTCTATTCCGATCTCCTGCAGAAAATCCCTGCTGTCATCGAGCGTGAAAAATCTGATATTCTCGTCCCTTATCGGAACAAAAGATACTTTCTTGTCCTTGGTAAGTATCCTGTCCGAACAATGGATAAAGTCTTTCTGGATGTCTGCAGCGCAGATCACAGGGCCCATATCAGCGATCTCCTGGGCGATGCCCATATGATCAGGATGGTAGTGCGATATCAGGATGTAGTTAATGTCCTGCACCTTCTCACCGGCTTCTCCGACGGCATGACAAAAAGCAGCAAGAGTTCCTGCCCAGCCCGTGTCAAAAAGGATCGTGCCGCTCCTGCCTTTGATCAGATAAGTATTTGTTGTGCCGTACTTTATTTCTTTAATCATAAGAAACCATCCTTAAGCGCATTATAACATTTGCCTTTTGCTCAATTAACATCATCCGGACTATTGACAACTGCCTGACGCGTATCTAAAATGAAACCGTTTTCATTTATTGAAACAAGTTTCATTTTTCTTGCAAAGACAATGGGAGAAGCTTGAGGATATGCCAAAAGTTACTGAAGAATATTTAGAGAACAAGCGCAGGATGATCACCGATGCCGCCTATCAGGTATGCCTCAGGAAGCCTGTCGAGATGGTAACCATATCTGATGTCATAGCCGAGACCGGAATGTCACAGGGCGCCATCTACCGCTACTATGACGGCCTGGACGAGATCCTTGCCGACATGGTCACAAAGATGCGCACGGACTATAACATCATCGATGATCTCGGGAAGATAACTTCGAATAAAGAAGCATCTCTTGAAGATCTCACCTTCAAGGTCTGTGACTGCCTTGCGGAAGTCATGGAGCATCACCTGATGGATATTCAGAAGATCAATTTTGATCTCGGTGTAATCGCGATAAATGAACCTGAGCGTGCCGCAAAGATCATGGCCGGGATAAAAGGTCAGGGCAATCTGGATTATCTCATGAATAAAGCTTTCCCGAGCCTTATGAAAGGCGCTGCAAAGCTGGGCTACCAGCCTATAAGCTCCGCTCAGGATATCGGTCTATTTATCAGCTCTGCATACACAGGCATCGAGAAGACCTGCATCATGTCGGCATGCTACGGAACAGGAATTCCAAACCTTAAAGCTGAACCTAAGAAACTTTTCAGGACTCTCGCAAAATCGATAATACTTTTACTCGGAGGAAAAACTGATGCTTAAGAAACCCGCACCTTCAGGCGAATACGCTGTAGGCACATTCACATATACGATCTATAACGACAGAGAGGAAGTGCTCTTCCCCGGCACCATGAGAAGCATTGCCGTAAGAGTCTACTACCCTGTCAGAAAAGAATCCGCCCAAGGCATGAGCAAGATCCGCTACATGAACAAAGCCAATGCTGACGGCCTCAAAAAGGTAATGCACGCTCCTATAGATTACGACAAGCTTGAAGCTTCAGGTGAAAATGTTTCCGATTGCTACGAGAACGCACCGAGGATCGAAGGGGTGAAGTTCCCGCCTGTTATCTTCAGCCACGGACTTGCGTCTTACAGGGAAGCAAATTCATTTCTTCTTTTAGATATCGCGTCTCACGGTTACGTGGTCCTCTCTATAGCTCACCCGCGCGACGGAAGCAACACGGAGCTTGACGACGGAACAGTTGTGCCTTTCCATAAACTGATCATGAAGAAGCAATACGACCCGTTCCTTCCGGGTGCCATGAAGGTCCTTAAAATTGCCAAAGACAAAGGCACAGAAAGAGAGATCTCGGATAAGTTCGATGAGTTCCAGAAAAAATACTGCAGTATGATCAGAGGCAGAGTTCAGGAATGGAAAAAAGATACTTTATCTGTTGTTAAATACTCGAAAGAAAACTTAGCAGACCTGATCGATTTTGATAACGGCATTGCCGTTGCAGGACATTCTCTGGGCGGTGCTACGGCATATGAACTCTGTCTTGATTATGATGAATTCGTCTGCGGCGCAAACATAGACGGCGCACCATTTGGAGATAACACCGGTAAGATCTTAAGAAAACCTTTCCTTCAGATCTGCTGCAAAGCAAATGCAGCTGTCGAGGCAAGATATTTAGTCGATCACACAAAGCCTGTCTACAAGGCTGTTTTCGATAAGATGCAGCATGCATTCTTCTCTGACATGAAGCACATGTTGAAGCCTTCTTTTATATCAGGCAAACTCGATCCCGATGTTATGCATGAGAACTGCTGCAAGCTTCATCTGGAGTTTTTCGATACATACCTGAAGAAAATAAAAGACCACCCCGTATTCGAAAATAACGAGGCGGTCACAGTTACGGAATATGCTCCTGATGTGAGCTGATATCAATCGTCTGATTCGGGAAGGAACTCTAAGATCTCATCGTCATCAGAAGAACCATCGTTGGCGCCGTTGCCTTCAGCTGTCATATCTGCAGGCATAAATGCACGGATGCCTTCGGTAACGGAATTATACCTTTCCATCATGTCATCGTGTTCTTTGCGGATCGTACTTGCATCGCCTGTATTTGCTGCGGCCTCAAGCTTAGCAGCCTGCTCGGATAACAGCAGTGCACCAATGGTCTTGGAAGTGCTCTTCAGAGCATGAACGTAGATCGCATAATTATGCCAGTCTTCAGCTTCGAAGCTCTTGGTTAACATCTCAGATTTTTCCTGCTTGCCGCGCGCATATTCGGCCAAAAGCGTACGGTAGAACTCTTCGTCATTCTGGCAGTACGGCAGACCTACACGGGGCTCGATGCCGGCGTCGCGCAGAGCGTTATAACCGTCTTCATTTATCTCTGCCTTGTTCTTTGAAGGCTCCGAATCTTCAACGACACTCTCCACCTTTTCTTCAGGCAGATACTTCATGAGCATCTTCTCCAAAGCATAGCTGTCTATAGGCTTTGTAAGGAAGTCTGTAAAGCCCTCCTCGAGATAGCGCTCTTTCGCGCCGACAACTGCATCCGCGGTAAGGCAGATGACAGGCGAATCCTTGCTTGCACCTGAAGCAGATCCGCGTATATGGTGAAGCGCCTCAGTACCGTCCATCTCCGGCATGCGCTGGTCCATGAGGATCAGGTCATAACGGTTGATCTCAGCAAGAGCAACAGCGCCCGCAGCACTGCTCGAAGTATCTATCTTCATCTTTGTATTCTTGAGAAGATTTACCACTACCGTCAGATTCATCTTCGTGTCATCTACGATCAGGATGTGGGCCTTAGGTGCGCGGAAAGATTCCCTGTAAACGGCTGCACCCAAAACATTCTCTTCGAAGCGCTTCTGGAAATCGCCGACAGGAACATCAGATACGATCCTCTGGGGTATCGTCACGGTAAAAGCAGAGCCCTTGCCGTATTCACTCTCGACCTTGATCGTTCCGCCCATCATCTCAAGAAGACGCTGCGTGATAGCAAGACCTAAGCCTGAGCCTTCAATGGTGCTGTTGTGCTCGATATCAAGACGCTGGAACATATTAAAAAGCTTCTCACGGTCCTCAGTCTTAATGCCGATTCCCGTGTCACGGACACAAGCGGAAAGGATCACCACATCTTCTTCCTTATCACCTGTGAGTCTGAATCTGATGTTGCCGTGCTCTGTATACTTAACGGCATTGTTTAGGAGATTCGTGAAGATCTGCTTGATGCGCATCTCGTCTCCGAAAAGTTCATCAGGCAGTGATTCATCAACGTCAATGATAAAATCGAGACCCTTGTCACGCGCCTTGAAAAGCGTCATGTTACTTAAGTCGTTAAGCATTGAGCTTAACTGGTACGGAGACTCAACGAGATCCATGCGTCCCGATTCGATCTTGGAGAAGTCTAAGATGTCGTTGACTATCGCAAGAAGATTATGGCCCGCATTCTCGATATCGCCTGAATAAACGACGATATTCTTCATGGCTTCTTTTCGGGCCTGGGTATCATTATCAGTAAGTTCCTGGGCTTTCCTGCCCTCGCGGAGGATCATCTCATTCATGCCCAGCACGGCATTGATCGGCGTACGGATCTCATGGGACATATTGGCAAGGAAATCGCTCTTAGCGTGATTAGCAGTCTCCGCGCGGACTTTCTCTTCGAGAAGTTCACCCTGTGCCTTAACATAAGGTCTTACAATAAGGAATGACAAAAGCGCGGCAATGATCTGGACGATTATGAGGATTATGAGGTATCCGATGACAGTCGAACGCGTCTGCGATGTTACCTGGTCTTCGAACCAGTCTACGGAGAAGTCAACAGCGACGATGCCGACAACATTTCCGTTCGAATCAAAGACAGGGCTGTATGCACTGTAGAATTCGCCCCATCTGTCAGTATAGGGGGTCTCGTCGACTGAAGCCGTGCCCAGTCCCGCACTGTCTAATGCTACGGTGAATTCACAGTTTTCTCCATAAGCAGCAGGACTTACCGGGTCGGTATCCATGATAAAGATGAAATTATCATTACCCTCTTCCCTTAAGGCATAGACATATTCCAGCTCAACATTGTCTCTGAAGACGGCGAGAGTATCGTAAACCTTGTTATAGTCGTCGTTTCCGATAGAATCACGACCAATCGTGGCAAAGAGATCACCATCTATCGATCCTGCCGCACAGTTGGCAATATCCAGCATTCGCTGCTGGATGGCCTTTCTGATGGCACCGCTGGATCTGTAAATGGAGACTATGCAAAAAAGGGCACCGGAGATCAGAATGATCGCCTCGACCATAGCAATTATTTTGGTGGAAAGGTTATTCTTTGCACCCACGGAACAAACTCCCCCATCATGCTTATATTAATTTAATAATAGTACAAAAAAGGAAAAACCTTGACAAGTACAAGGCTTTAACCCTTTGTCGGTTTTCCGTGTCCGTAGTAAATATTCTTTATGCCGAGGGATTGGATCTTCTCATAAGTCTTTTTCTGGACTTCGAGATCATAGTAAAGATGCCCCATGCCGGGCTTGATCCAGTTGTCGAGCGCATCTCCCACGATCAGGGAATTGTCACCGACAAGAAGTCCGACCGAGCCTCTCGTATGACCGGGGAGCTCAATGACTTTAACGCTCGGGAAGCCGTAATCGTCAAAAGTATCGCCGTCCTTAATGTAAAAGTGATTTGCAGGACGTATTACCTTGGTAGTGCGGAGCTGCTTTAATGAGAGCTTAAGAACAACGGCGCCCACAGCACCATATGAATGAAGCGGCTGCGAATCGTAGACATCGAAGATCGCGTCATCTTCCCTGTGATAAGCGACAGGTATATTGAATCTTTTCGAGATCGCTTCGGCATTCTCAGCGTGATCGAAATGCGGATGCGTAAGCACGATCAGCTTCATATCATACTGACTGCACGCATCGATAACCTGTTTAAGAGACTTGCCGCTGCTCGTATCTACGAGGATAGCTTCCTTCCTGTCCGATACGATGTAGCAGTTATCAGTGCCGCCTTTTATCATGGTTATATCAAGCTCGGGATTGACCGCTTTTTTCCAGTAACGGAACTCGTATCCTTCACTCACTTCCCCGACAGGATAACCGACAGCCGCAGACAGCTTCTGCTTAAGCTGCTCATACCATTCACCCCATTGTTCTTCGGGCATCTCGCCATAGATCTTAAGACCTTCGGGCTTTGCGGAAGCAGTGATATCGATATCCTTATCGATCCAGTGCGGACCGTCGCTGTCAAAGCCGTCCCAATAGGGCAGCTGCTTATAAGCGCGGTTGATCTTATCCCAGACCGACTTCGGCGCCGTATAGTGAATATTTAGAATAACATCGCAATGCATTTATCAAGCCTCTTATACTGATACTTCAGTTAAGAGTTTATCACAAAGCGAAGGAAGCCGCTCCTGAGTTAAGGTCCCCAGTAATAGGCCTTATACCTTCCTCCGACCGGCTTGTCGCAAGTAGCGGAATTGCAGCCGCAGTAAACATATATCCACTGCCCTTCCTGAATCGCTATTTCGCCATCGTTAACAAGCGCAGGCTCCATTTCCTCAAGCGCTTCAAAGCCGTCAGTCAATTCTTCATCGAGGACATATACTTTCCACTCAACATCGTCGCTCCAATATCTGGCGAAAATGAGCTTGTCTGTGGGATATTCTAATTCAACCTGTTGTCCGTAATACCCTGTCTTGAAAATATCCTCGTCGTTGAGATCGAATAACCAAATCTCCCTGGGTTCATAAATTTGACCCCCATCAACATTGTTATCGGCGCTCGTAGTTTCTTTGGTCCTGGAAGGCTTTGTATCTTTCTTTACATCCTTCGAGCCGCATCCGGTAAAAACAGAAGCTGCAGCAGCGATAGCCAGGATACCACACAAGATTGACTTCAATGATCTTTTCATATGCCCCTCCTTAATGATCAGTTACTCTATATACAGATTCGGCTTGCAAAAAGTTGCAGCATTAATTTTTTCTCGGTGCGATTACATTACCACAAAAGCCAATTACGCACCAAAAACGGTTGCCTCACCGGGAGACAACCGTCTTTATCATTTTAAGTTAAAACAGCTTATACTTGCGGATCGGCCGGAGGTGCAGCGGGCGCTTCAGTTACAGACTGCGTAGCCACAGGTTCCTGGAATACGGCCTGCGGCGCGACAGGTGCCTGCGCTGCAGACTGAACAGGCGCTTCTACCGGTGCCATTACGACCGGCTGCTGAGGAACTGCCGGCGCCTGATAAACAGGCATAGGCTTACCGCAGTAGCCGCAGAATTTGCCTGTGTTCATTGTCTGTCCGCACTCACATGCCCAGTAAGCAACAGGAGCAGCCTGCTGTACAGGAGCCTGATATACCTGCTGAACAGGTGCGGCCTGCTGAACAGGTGCCTGATATACCTGCCTAGGAGCTCCTCCCGGCAATCTGGTCTCATATTCTTCTCTGGGCATCGGCTTTGCATAATAGTAGCCCTGGATCATGTCACAGCCTTCAGCAGCGAGGAAGTCTACCTGAGACTGCTCTTCAACGCCCTCTGCTACCGTTATCATATTGAGCGACTTAGCAAGTCTGAGAGCCTCGGATACGACGATCTCGGTTCTCGGATTGTTTTCGCTGCCTCTGAAGAAACCGGCATCAAGCTTAAGGATATCAAGCGGCATATCCTTAAGTGAATTAAGAGATGAATAGCCTGAACCGAAGTCATCCATGGATACGAGGAAGCCGTAGCCTTTGAGCTTGTTGATCGTTGCGAGCATTGCGTTCTCGTCATCGAAGAATGCGCTCTCGGTGAGCTCTATCTCGATGAGATCGCGGGGCGCGCCCTCTTTGTCGACCATGGAGCAGATGTGTTCTGCGAGATCGGGCTGAGAGAAATGTGCTCTGGAGATGTTGACCGAGATCGGAACGCACTTTCTGCCTTCATTGAGCCATCTTCTCTGGTCTCTTGCAATATGCGATACCATGTAGTCATCGATCTGTGTAATGAAGCCGTTGTCTTCAAAGATCGGTATAAACTTACTCGGCGGAACGAGGCCCATGTCAGCAGTATTCCAGCGGATGAGCGCTTCTGCGCCCTTGAGTTCGTTAGTCCTCGGATCGTACTTAGGCTGGTAGTAAACAACAAATTCCTGATTGTTTACGGCAATCTGCTGTCTCTCGGTAACGATGCTGATCCACTTCTCTTCGTCGACGAGCTTCTGGTCGAAGAATGCGATTCCGGCTTCACCGTTCGCGATGGACATGCTTGCCGTACAAGCATTGTTGTAGTAAAGATCCATGTCTGCTACGTATCTTCTATGCCTCGAAGCGAGCTTCTCATTAGCGGGATTTACAAGATAGACACCGGCCTTGAACGCGAGCTTATAGTTAGTAGGGATAGCGATCAGGGCACCGATGATATCCTCTAACCTTCTCCTTGCGTCTGCTTCATCGGCAACTTCCAAAAGGAGCGGCAGGCTCGAAGAACCATTGTGAGCGCAGAGTTCTTCATCCCTGAGCTTGACTGTGATGATCTTTGCGACCTGCTTTAAGAGATCCTCAGCCTCTTTTACGGAATGGCAAAGGACAAAGTTCCTGTACTTGATGAATTCCAGTTCGACGACAGCGTAAGTCTTTCTCTCGTTGCGTTTCTTGGACATGATATCCTGGCTGGTATTAACATACCAGAGCCAGTTGCGGCCGGGCGCGATGTTGTCTCTGAACATTACTCTTCTCATCTTCCTGTTGGAATTGAGATTTCTGACAACACCCAATATCAGCAAAATGAAGACTACTACGGCAATGACGATCGCAACTATCAAGCCGCCTAACATGTACATATAGTCTTTCAGCTGGACAGTCAGTTCAGCTTTAACAAGGAGTATCTCGGTAGCGTCATTGACCGGTGTTCCTATCCAATAGGCAACACCGACTGTACCGCTGAAAAGATGATTCCATTTATCCGGATCATTTTTAAAGGCCTTGGAGAAATTGTTCCAGTTATACACACTGCCCTGCATGTCGTCAGCAATGAATGTCTTGTTATCCGACATAGCAAGTACTACGGCATGGATCTCCTGCGCATTGGTGCCTTCTTCAGCGTCTGTGAGCATGCCGTTAAGTGAATTTGTGTCAAATGCATTTTTAGTGGCATCGTAGCCTTTGCAGGTGATAGTGCCGTTTGAATCAAGGACCTTGCCGTTGTAATCGACTACGCAGTAAGCGTGACCGTCTTTTATAAGGGTAGATGTCGCTTTGTCACGGGCAGAATCGGTCCCCCTCTCATATTGGGCCGCTACACGCATGACGTAGTCTCTGTCAGATTCAGATCTGACATCGATTACATAATCGCTGATGATATTCATCGCAATAAAAATCGCAGCAATGATGACGATGAAGACTATCGAGTGACCGATGATCGGCCCCACGACCCTGGCCTTCGGCAGCTTGTACTTATCCTCGTATCTCATAATCTATGCCCTCCCTTATTCACAACTTCCCTAATTCCTAATAATATCAGAGTTTCTCTATATATGAGAAGAACTTGTCTACGCACTTATTCTCTTCCCTCGGCTCGAAAAAGCACCCTGCGGTGTACCACGAATGGGTATTTTTCGCGTCTTCCACCCTGTAAAGCTCGCACTTATTCCCTAATTCGCCGGCCTTCTTCTCGAAAGCCACGGCATTGCCGAAATCTAATACTCCGTCATGCTCACTCTGGATAAGCAGCATCGGAATATCGTTCTTTGTCATAAGACTTACCGGCTCGCCCTGCTTTCTGTCGTATTCTTTGGCAAAAAGCATATTCAAAAGAGTCCTTATGGCAAAGTCCTGACACTTTTCGAAGCAGTAAGGCCCTCCGAAGCCTATGTAGCCGATAACATTGCTGATATCGACGCCGTATCTGTCCTGATCTGCCTTTGAATAGCAGAGGATCGATGTAAGGTGCGCGCCTGCAGAAGGTCCTACAACAATTATCTTCGAGACATCGATATCCTTTGCCTTAAGGAAACCGATGACCTTGTTGTAGCCCAGACAGACATCCTCGATCTGGCACGGATACTTAAACTTAGGCGACAGCCTGTATCCGAGCGAAGCGCAGCGGTAACCCGCCTTCGCGATTGCCTGGCCGACATAATAGAAGTCCTTCGGCCTGCCGGAATTCCATCCTCCGCCGTGAACCCAGATGATCACCTTATCGCTGATCGCCTTTTCCGGCTCAAAGTACAGAAAATGCTGGTCCTTGTGGTCGCCAAAAGATACCTTCTCTGCAGGAATATCTTTCTTGACAGTAAGGAGCCTCTTGTAAAGCCCGAAATAGCTTAAGTTCTCTCTTGTTGAATCCTTCAAATCTCTACCCTCTTTGCCAATTCCACTTGGCTTCCAAAATGATTTTATCATTCCATTATTTACAAAAACAGTAATTCCCGTAAAGAAAATATGAATCACGTACTGTCATATCAGGCGCCCGTTTGCGTTATAATCACGCTATAACGAACATTTCGAGCAAGGGAGACACCATGATAAGAGAAGCCGTTGCAAGCGATCTGAAAGAATTATTAGAGCTTTACCTGTTCCTTCACGAAGACAGCATGCCTGAAGACAATGCCCATCTTCACGATACCTGGAAACAGATAATGGACGATCCCAACCATCACATCATCGTCAACGTCATTGACGGTAAGATCGTATCGTCATGCGTTTGCGTCATAATCCCCAATCTTACAAGAGGCATACGTCCTTATGCATTCATCGAGAATGTGGTAACCCACAAAGATTACAGATGCAAAGGTTATGCCGGCGCGTGTCTCGATTACGCGAAGAAGATCGCGCTCGAGAATAACTGCTACAAGATGATGCTCCTGACAGGCTCTAAGAGAGCTTCAACTCTGAATTTTTATGAGAAAGCAGGATATAACAGCAACGACAAGACTGCGTTTATCCAATGGCTATAGAGGTTAATATGGCAAACTACAGAATTATTGATAAAGAGACTTACTACCGCAAAGGCGTATACCGTCATTTCACCGAAGACTGCAAGTGTTCGGTATCCATGACCGCGCGCATTGATGTTACCGACCTGGTATCTTACTCCAAAAAGACAGGCACCAAGTTCTACATAAACTTCCTGTACGTCTTATGCAAGGCCCTCAATTCACGCGACGACTATAAGATGCAGTATTTCTGGAAGACAGATGAATTAGTCTGCTTCGACAAGATCAATCCTACGCAGTATGTGTTTCACGAAGATACGGAGACATGCACACCTGTCTACACGGAATATTTCGAAGATTATGAACAGTTTTACAAGGGCGCCGTTTCAGATGTGGAGGCTGCTAAGAATACACGCGAGTATTTGCTCGATGCCGAGAATCACCCGAACTGGTTCGACGCTTCTTATATCTCATGGCTCTCATACGATTCCATGAACGTGGAGCTTCCCGACGGTTATCTCTATTACCTTCCGATCGTCAACTGGGGTAAATACAGAGAAGAGAACGGGCGCCTCATGATGCCGTTAACGGTCCGTCTTAATCATGCGATCGCTGACGGATACCTTGTGGCTAATGTTTACAGGCTGATAGAAAAAGAGATAGCCGGATTGATCAAGTAAAGCTTTACAGACCCAGCCTGTAGACCTTGCTGTCTTCGCCTCCCGAATCCTTCATGAAGGATTGGAATTCGAATCCGTATTTCTCATAAAGACCGTCTTCGGTAGTTGAGACGTAAATATACTCATGCCCATCTTCTTTGGCAATCTCGCAGGCGCGCTCCAATAAAAGCCCGAAGTATCTGTGACCTCGGTATTCAGGATATGTATAAACGAATCCGATCCACGGCGTGAGTGTAGTATCGCGTATGTCATCAGTCTCTGCCAGCGTACAAAAAGAGACGAGCTTATCACCGTCGGTCAAAAGAAGAAGTCTGGTGCTTTCTCCGCAGAATTCCTTAAGACTGTTCTCAAGCAGCAACTGCCTGAGAAACGTTCCTGCTCTCCAGTCACACTTGTCTAGCTCATCGATCCAATGTGACTGATTACCGCATTCGAAAAATTCAATTATCTGCATTACAGCTTTATCTCCATATATCCGCATGTGAAAGGGAAGAAATCGAATTTTTTCGTTCCGAGATGGACAGCGCCATTCTGCTCATACCAGTTGCGGAGCACTTTATTCTCTTCGACTATGCTGAGATCGATCCTGCCTACGCCTTTTGAACGCGCAACTTCACAAGCGTGCTCTATAAACTTCCTGCCTATTCCCTTATGCCTGTATTCGGGCAAAACAGACAGGCTTCCGAGCTCACAGGAATCATCTCTGAAAACCAGGCAATAGAATCCGCAGAGCATGCCTTCGTCTTCCCAGACATAAAGCAGCCTGTGCTCAACATCCATCCAATACTGAAGTCTTTCTTCATTTATTGCAAAAGCAGTAAAACGCGGAGCATTCTCCTTTGTAAATCCGAACTCATCGGCAACCGTCAGAAAGCTCTTCCTGATTATGTCAACACAAGCAGGAATCTCGTCTTTGTTCATCTCGCGTATCATTATGTTTCTCCCCTCCGGGCGCTCTTAGCGCTTGAAACATATTATACGCTCATTACTCATATCGTTGCACAGCTGTATATCCATAGCGGATACGTCATATGCGAAAACAATATCTTCCAATCCTTCGTGCGCTTCGACGATATCCGCGAAAACATTGGGAGCTCCTTCAAGCATTCCGCGGTTATATCTCAGCGTTTTCTCGTTCTCGAAAATAGCGTTATAAAGGATTCCAGACTCGACAAGGTCCTGGAAGAAATGACTTCCGTAGGAGAGCTCCGGATTATATCCGGCCTTGGAATCTGATATCTCGCAGATCGCATCAAACTCACTGATGTCAGCGAACGAAGTGGGCACGCCAAGCTCAGGAGATGTGGTACCGATACGCCCCGGGACCATGAGAAGCATCTTCTTATCCTGCCCTCTCATCTTCCAGTTTATCTTGCCTACGGCATTGGCGACATTGTATTTATCACGGTAAGGCATCGTGTAATAGTTGACCGGATCGACATAAACGATGAGATCTATCTTCTCAGAACGCGTAAGGCCCATAGCAGAACCGTGACACTCGAAGAGCACATCGCAGTCAGCAACATTTTCCGGCATCGTAGTCTCGCCCGAATCCTGGAATACCTGCAAAGGTCTGCACTGCAGGATATTGATGACATAGTCGCCATTCTCAGACAGATTGATCGTAAACTCGGTATCGACAGGATACTCGTATTCGGCTTCGATAGTATTAAGAATATCGCTCATCTGCTTCATGATGATATCCTTTGCAACAATACCTTTACACGAGATAAATTCGATAACGCGAGGGCGTCCCCTCTCCCTGAATTCACGCTCTGCATCGTAATCGTGCTCGAGCAAAAGCAGCTTTAAGAAGTTCGGCATATGCGGCTCGATCACATCAAGAGTGACCTGCTTGAGCTTGCCCTCAGAGCGGTCAATAAGCTCAAGTTTTCGCTGCGAGAACTGATGTCTCTCACCGCTGTTCTTATGCGAATCCGCAAGGGGCTTATCAAGGCTTACTAAGCGAGGATAGGAACCTTCCGTTCTGTCTACCGCAGAAGTTCCTAAGCCCATAACGAGCCTTAACATACCCGCATTAGGGTCAAGTGATTCCATGAATCGGTAAGGACTGTATGAATAGCCGACGCCTGCTGCGCACGGCATATAAAATTCACCGTAATAAGAGCCGGATACACGCTGTATCAGCAGAGCCATCTGCTCGTCTCTTGCCTGCAGTCCGCGCCTGCTTCTGTAGTCTAACGCAGACTTGCTCATGGTGCTCGCATAGACTGTTCTGATCGCGTCTTCAAGCTCTTGAAGCCTTTGATCCATATCACCTGAATTCGGGCAGAAGACCGATTCGTATTTGCCCGCAAAGGCATTGCCGAAGCCGTCTTCGAGGATAGAGCTTGAACGGACGATGATAGGATCTTGTCCGTAGTATTCGAGGAGCTTTACGAACTCTTCTTCCATGTCGCGCGAGAATTTTCCGGCGCGCAGGCGGTCTGCAAATTCATCAGCCAGAGAGAAGAATTCCTCCTTGCTTCTTTGTCTTACGCGGATATCCCAGAAATGATTCTCGACGATGAATGTATAGAAAACGTCAGAGCCCATATAGAACGAATCGTGAGGCTCGAAGTTAGCGAAGATATCAGGCCGCTTATTCTCGATGATCTTTCTTGCCAGGAGCATTCCGGTTGCCTTGCCTCCGATCATGCCGGTACCGATCATGCGCTTCTTGACGTTGAAATAATCTTCAGGACGGAAGTTCTCCTTGATCATGACACGCATCCTCTCGTCTCTTGACATCATGATATTGCACATGCGGCTGCACTGCTCAGTAACGTCCATGCCGTTCTCGTACATGGTCTCCGTCATAGCGAAAAATCTGTCCCAGCTGTCCATGTTTCCTCTGTCGGAATTGGATGCTTCTTTCTGAAGCAATTGATAGAAACGGCTCGCAAGAACGCCGTCTAAGATCGGTTCGAATTTGCCGTTTTCAGGCTCATAAAGATGAGGCAGGAACATCGTCTCTGAGTATCTGTTCCATACCTTATCGGGACGCACATACACATTGGAATTATCAGAGTAGACATCGAGGAATAACTGCGTGGTATCCCTTATTTTCGCTATCGCCTTAAATGAATGCTTTCCCCTGATCAAAGGGAAATAAGCAACAGTATCCAGCTGGAATAAGTATGGGCAAGTGACCTGGAAGAAGTTGCCCATCATGAGGTCCGTTGCCCATGCGGTCTGAAGCTCGGACAAACAATCGAAAACATAAAAAGCATCAAAGCCTTCCTTCTCGATTATCTCGTGGATAGCAACAGTGAAAGTCTCGAATCTGTGAGACAACTCGACATTGACGATCTTAAGGCCTTCCTGCTCTTCAAAGAAGGGCTCGTGCGACGCGAACCTTATGTAGATGAGATTCCTTTTGTCTTTGATAGCCTGCTCGACGTAAGGCTTTACGAACAGCTTGAAATCTTCTAAAGTATCTACTCTCCAGACGACATTATCACCAAGACGGATATTGTCGAATCGCTCATCCATCTGCGGTATTCCGGACATTACTCTGTCAAATGCTGCCATAGATCGTCCCGCCTTTAATACTTTTTCTCTATGATAGCATCGCTAAGGTGTCGGATACGGTATGATGCCTATACTTTTTTGTTAGGTGTAGTCATACCGAAATGAAATAAATCAAAGGTTCAAGGCCATGCAGATGGCACCTTCGAGCTTATCGTACGGTGGGTAATTACCGATCAATTCATACCCGCGTTTTTCATATAAACCGACAGCATCTTCCATGATGGGACGCGTCTGAAGAACAGCTCTTTTAAAGCCCATCTCCCGCGCTTTGTCTTCTATCCTGTCCATCAGTTCAGTCGCGATGTGTCTGCCGCGGTAATCGGGCTCGACCCATACACGCTTTATCTCAACATCGGAATCGTTATATTTCTTGAGACCTGCACAGCCGACTGCAACACCGTCCATATAAGCCAGCAGGACATCTGATATGCTCTCGGATAAATTGTATGGAATAAATCCTTCGCGATTCTTTTTGCCGCCGACTATAGAACTGTAGTAATCTTCAGTCTCAAGATAGAACCGGTGGAACTCTTCGTTGTTTCCGTCTGTCCAAATGAACTCAAGCTCTGACATATTCATCCTCTAAGATTGAGAAGAACATTCTTCCTTCGTACTTACCGTCGATATAGAAGTAATCTCTTAACGTTCCTTCGTATGTGAAACCGCACTTCTCGATAAGCTGTGTTCCGCACGCGTTCATACCAGATCTCTTTTCTTGGTTTTCATCGATTATATCATTGAGGCTGGCAAACATATAAAGTAGAATAACTGCTATGCGCAAACACTATATCGACAACTTAAGGAGCCTTGTAATACTCCTGCTCATTCCTTACCATGCGGCCCAGGCCTGGAACACATGGGGTGAACCGAATTACCTGATGTTCGGCACGAGCAGGACCTTTAGCAGCATCATAGTCGCCTTCAGTCCGTTCATTATGCCTCTTCTCTTCCTGCTTGCAGGCATGAGCACGAGATTCGCATTAAACAAGAGATCTGCAGGTCAGTATATTTTCGAAAGGGTTAAAAGGCTCTTAGTCCCTCTTGTCTTCGGAACACTTGTCTTTGTGCCGGTAATGACTTATCTGGCTGATAAGTACAACTGTGGCTACGACGGATCTTTCTTCGCGCATTACAAAGTCTTCTTCACGAAGTTCACTGATTTCACAGGTGCTGACGGCGGCTTCTCATTCGGTCAGTTCTGGTTCCTGCTCTATCTGTTCGTGATATCGCTTATCTGTCTGGGGATCATACTCCTGCAGAAAAAGCTCATTCCAAGGGCTAAGGGCAATGCACCTTTGTGGCTCGTTATTTTGCTCGGGCTCCCGCTTCCTTTTATCGGCGGACTTCTTGAGGTCGGCGGAAAGAGCCTGGTCTCTTTTGCTTACCTTTTCCTCATCGGATACTATGTTTTCGCGAACGACGAGGTAGTAGAGAAGATCAGAAAATACAAGTTCATCATCCTTGCAATCGGTCTTATAGCCTGCATCGCAAATGTCTACATGTTCATCTGGTCAGGCACTTCTTTTGGCGTACTCAATACGGCCTCAAATTATGTAACCGAGTGGTTCATGATTCTCGCTCTGATCGGCATCGGGAAAGACCACATTGACGGCAACGGAAAAGCATTCTCTTATCTGACACGCATTTCATTCGCGTTCTTCGGGCTGCATTTCATCATCCTCGTAGTGATGCAATATCTCATGGCAGGCACATTCGAAAATAAACGGTTCCTCTTATATCTGGTCCCGGTCATTATTTCTTACGTATTAACTTTTGCATTCAGTGAGATATTCGTGCGCATTCCGCCGCTAAGCTTCCTGATCGGAGTAAAGCCCCGCTCAGGTAACCGCAATTAACGGAATATCCAGTTCTTCCTGTGTAAGACCCGCATGTCCTCCGGGCATTATCTTCATCTCTTCGTGCGTCAGGAAAATTGCAGCATCAGAAACTGATATCGCTAAGTAATCGCCCAGCATGTCGCGGAACAGTTCGTGGTCTTTACCTATGCCGAATAACTTGCGCTCGATGACTTCCTCTCTTGTGAGTATCCAAAACTTATCGCCGAACGCATCTTTGAATATCTTCGGGAAATCATCCTTGTATTCATCTTTTACCCAGAAGCTAAGAGTGCGCGGCTCGACGGAAGGCATGCGCACAAGGCAATTCAGGATCTCGGGATAATCCATAAGGCAATAGTTCGTGCAGGCGATCTGGCTGTGATCGGCAGTGACAAGCAGCAAAGTATCAGACAGGCCGGAAGCAAGTGTTTCGATCTTTTTCTCAAGCAAGAGCATCAGATCGTGAGTTTCCCGGCTGTCAGGTCCTGTCAGATGGATCGTGTTATCAGGCTCATTCCAGTATGCATAGATAAACTTCTTGCCGGGCTTAGAGCAAAGATCATTAACGCGTGCAAAGATGCTGTCCAGATCTTTAGGGAAAGGAGGCAGGTAGGGCATTGACGCATATGCCGTTCCTCCTGCCTCATTGATCTTAGTGATGATATTCTTATATGGCGTAAACTTAAAGCCGGCATGGAAATCTGCTGCCGGAACAAACGGCTTTACATTGCCGTCATCGTCTTCTGTCGCCTGCTCGTTGTTCGTAAAGACGGTTACGTTTTTATCAAGCTCAGGATAGTACATATCCCATCCGAGCCAGCCGTGTTCATTCGGATAAAGGCCTGACAAAACTGAAGTCGTAGCTGCGACCGTCGTAGGCGGGAAAACAGAACTGTAAGATCCGGCTAAATGCGAACGCAGGAATCCGTCAGGATCAAGATGTTTCTCGAGGATCGATATTCCCATCGCATCCATAAGCAAAACTACAACATTTTTATAGCTGCCTTCAAGATACTTATCAGCCATCTTAAGAGTTGGTGCGGCAGTCTCCGCACCAAAAGCCTTAAGTATGGAATTGCTTAAGTTAACAAGACAATTGTCATAATCAGGTTTGCAATAGTTCATATCTCTTACCTATTACCCGTTTTCTTTAGTTTACCATTAATAAGCGGAGATTTGCCGGAACATAGTCATGATAGTGAGTGTATAATGACAGCATGTATAAGATTTTTATTGTAGAAGATGATAAAGGTATAGCTGAAGGAATCTCCGGCTGTCTTTCAGCGTGGGAAATGGAAGTTAAGATCATCTCTGATTTCCGCAATGTGTTAGGCGAGATCGGAGAATATGAGCCTCACCTGATAATCATGGATATCACGCTGCCTTACATGGGCGGATATCACTGGTGCCAGGAGATCAGAAAGACCAGCAATGTGCCGATCATCTTCATATCATCTGCTACAGATAACATGAACATCGTCATGGCCATGAACATGGGAGCAGACGATTATATACCGAAGCCTTTTGACCAGAGCGTTCTTATCGCGAAGGTTCAGGCTCTTTTGCGCAGGACTTATGATTTCAGTCAGAGCACGTTCACGCTTCAGGCCAGGGGCGCCGTTCTTAATACGAATGATAATTCTTTATCTTATAACGGCAATAAGCTAGAGCTCGCGCGTAACGAGTATAAGATACTTCTGACTCTCATGCAGAATAAGAATAAAGTCGTAAGCCGCGAGAAGCTTATGGAGGCTCTCTGGGAGACCGACAGCTTCGTAGATGAGAATACTCTGACCGTCAATGTCGGAAGGCTCAGAAAGACTCTTGAATCCGCTGGTCTGAAAGATCTTATCAAGACCAGGTTCGGCATCGGCTACATCCTGGAGGATGATGAATGAAGCTCTTCGCAAGATATTTAAAGTACCGCGCGAAGATAATCATTACGTGTATAGCCGTCGCGGGCATCTTCGCTTCGTCTTATTTCCTGTTTGACATGCAGGCCATAGCCGTGCTATATCCCGTGCTGCTCACGCTATGCTTTGGACTTATCGCGGCAGGGTTTGATTTCGCAGCTTTTGCAAAGCGCCACAACAGACTTAAGGATAATCCGGAAGATCTTCCCAACCCCAAAAATCTTTTGGAAGAAGATTATCAGACGATAATTAATCTGATGCGTGAAGAAGCTTCTTTGGCTGAACAGAAGGCATCTGAAGATTATACAGGCATGATCGAATACTATACGGTCTGGGCACATCAGATAAAGACCCCCATAGCCGCTATGAGGCTTAACCTTCAGTCGGAAGATACCGAATCAGCCAGAAAACTTATGGGCGACCTGAACCGTATCGAAGCATATGTCGAGATGGTCCTCACATTCTTAAGACTGGGCTCGGACAATACTGATTATCTCATCAAGGAATACGATCTGGATGAGATCATCCGCCCTGCCATCCGCAAGTTCTCGAGAGAATTCATCTTAAAGAAACTTAAGCTCGAATACGAACCTACAGGCTTTAAAACGATTACTGATTCGAAGTGGTTGTCCTTCATCATCGAACAGGTGATCTCGAATGCCGTTAAATACACATCTGAAGGATCGGTCATGATCTATATGAAAGAACCCGGGATCCTCTGCATAGAAGACACGGGCATCGGCATCAGCGAAGAAGACCTTCCGAGGATCTTCGAGAACGGATACACGGGCTTTAACGGACGCGAAGATAAGAGAGCGAGCGGCATCGGACTTTATCTTTGCAAGAGGATATCAGATAACTTGGGACACAAGATATACGCGGAATCTGTTCAGGGCAAAGGGACCAGGATGTTCCTTGACTTAAGAGCAGATAAGATCGGCGTCGAATAAATGTGACAAACGTGTAAGGAATTGGTAAGCAGATTCAATGGAGCAAGAACTTCATGTTTTCTATACTGTGGCTGACTTAAACAGAAAGGAAGTATGCAGTAAATGAGTTTACTCGAAGTAACAGGATTAAAGAAAATATATAAGGGACGCCGCGGAGGCGCTTCGGTCGAAGCTCTTAAGAACGTTAATTTCACCGTCGAAAAGGGCGAGTACGTAGCCATCATGGGCGAGTCCGGAAGCGGCAAGACCACTCTGCTTAACATCCTCGCAGCTCTTGATAAAGCAACTGCAGGAACAGTTATCCTCGATAATATGAACCTGTCTACGATCAAAGAATCCGCTATGGCCAGGTTCCGCCGCGATAACTTAGGATATGTCTTTCAGGAATTTAACCTTCTGGATACATTTACCCTCGAAGATAATATCTATCTTCCCCTGGTCCTTGCAGGCAGAAAGCATAATGAGATGAAGGAGAGACTTGATAAGCTCGCACCCGTCCTCGGTATAAGCGATCTTCTTAAGAAATACCCTTATGAGGTCTCAGGCGGCCAGAAGCAGCGTGCGGCGATCGCAAGAGCTCTTATCACAGAGCCGAGGATAATCCTTGCTGATGAGCCCACCGGCGCTCTGGATTCCAAGTCATCTGATGAACTGCTCGACCTTTTCACGAGAGTAAACCGGATGGGACAGACGATCCTCATGGTCACCCACTCTACCAAGGCAGCAAGCAAAGCTTCGCGCGTCATGTTCATCAAGGACGGGATCATATTCCACCAGATATACAAAGGCAGCTCCACTGATACACAGATGTACCAGAAGATCTCAGATACATTAAACCTCCTCGCCCAGGGAGGTGAACTTAAATGAGAATAGGTCTCTATCCTCGTATTGCTGCCGACGGCATACGCAAGAACGGCAGGCTTTACATGCCTTATATCTTCACAAGCATCTTAATGATCACAGTGTTCTACATTATGCATCTTCTTGGTTTTTCCGATATGCTCAGGGATTTCCGGGGCGCCGATACGGCCAGGATGATCTTAAGGTTCGGAACCTTCATAATGGCTTTCTTCGGAACCATATTCCTGTTTTATACCCAGTCCACTTTGATCAAGAGCAGGCTTAAGGAATTCGGTCTTTACAGCGTGCTCGGAATGAACAAGAAAAACCTCGGAAGAGTTTTATTTTTCGAGACTTTGATTACATGGGCAATCTCCATGGCAGGCGGACTTCTTGCAGGTGTCGGCCTTTCAAAGCTTGCAGAATTAGGCTTTGCAAAGATCGTCCAGTCTGATGTCAATTACAGTTTCTTCATCTCCGGAGAATCAATTCTTTGCACCTTTATCGTATACAGCATTATCTTCTTCCTGATCTTCCTCAATGCGGTAAGGCAGGTCAGATTTGCCAGAACGATCAATCTTGTTAACGCCGAGAAGGCGGGCGAGAAGCCGCCTAAGGCTAACTGGGTATTGGGCATAATCGGTTTCGTCACTCTTATTTCAGGATATGTGATCTCCATCAGGATCGAATCACCTATATCGGCGCTTTACATGTTCTTTATCGCAGTCATCCTCATCATCATCGGAACATACCTCGTGCTGATCTCAGGCTCTGTCCTTCTTTGCAGGATCCTGCAGAAGAACAAGAAATACTATTACAAGACTAATCATTTTGTCTCAGTATCATCCATGGCATTCAGGATGAAGAGAAACGGCGCAGGTCTTGCATCCATCTGCATTCTTCTTACAATGATCCTGGTAATGATCTCTTCTACATCCGCCCTCTATTTCAACAGGGAAGAGACTTTGAAAAATCACTATCCGAGACAGCTCAACTGCCTCGTAAGAACATCAGGTTATCAGGAAGAAAATGAAGAGATAACTGCAAAACTTGAGGAAGCCGTCATAGCGAAAGCAAAAGAATTCGGAACGGATGTAAAAGACAGTTTCTCGTTCAAGTGCTGTGACATAGTCGGATACTATGAGAATAATAAGCTTATTCTTGATCTTGATCCGATGTCGATGTCCAATATCGATTACAACAAGGTTGTCGTGGCATATTTCTTTGACCTGGAAGAATACAACAGATTAGCCGGAACAAATGAGGTCTTAGGCGAGAATGAAGTCCTGGCAGGCGTCAACGGCAAACTTACATTCGGAGACACTTTAAATATCGGCGATGAGACCTTTAAGGTCGTTAAAAAGATCGATCCGCGTGATACGGCTCTGAAATATGGCGGTATAAACGAGCCTGTTACCAAGCTGATCATTGTCACAGCCGATATCAGAGATACCGCATCTCTTTATAACGATCTTCTGGATTCCAGAGGCGAGAAGCTCCTCACATGGCAATGGAGATTTTCTTTCGACACGGATCTTGATGAAACAAAGCAGATCGAACTGAAAGATACAATTAACAACGATATAACCGGAGAACTCGAACCTTACTGCGAGAGCAGGGCGAACGAGCGCTCAGACTTTGTTACAACTTTCGGAGGATTGTTCTTCCTCGGCATTCTCCTGAGCATCATCTTCCTTTTGTCCTGTGTACTGATCATCTACTACAAGCAGATATCAGAAGGCTTCGAAGACCAGTCAAGATTTGCCATTATGCAGAAGGTCGGTATGACCAAAGAGAACATAAAAAAGAGCATCAACTCCCAGATGCTTACCGTCTTTATCATCCCTATCGTGTTTGCCTGTCTGCACCTTGCAACAGTGCTGCCGGTCATTCACAAGCTCCTATTGCTGTTCGGTCACAACAATATCCCGCTGCTTCTTCTGAGTGCCGGGATCTGCGTTGCAGCCTGCGCGGTCTTCTACGCGGTAACTTACAAGCTTACATCGAACGCTTACTACAAGATCGTGTCATAAGCTCATGACATATATCTGACAGGGGTTTGCTTCGTCCCAATACATGGGGAACACTTCAAACTCCTTAAAACCACAGCTTATATAAAAGCGGTTGGTAATATCATAATCTTCATACATGCCCATCCGGACTGTCTTGACCTGCATAAAGGAATAGCCCTCCGAATGGGCTATTTCTTTTGCTTTCTCCACTAGTGCCCTGCCGATCCCGCTTCTGTGGTGATCTTTTAAGACACCCATAACGGCAAGCTCAACAGTGGCATCTCCGGTCTCTTTAAGGCATAAGAAACCGTTATATTCTCCGTCTTCCTCATTAGCCAGGAAGATCCAGTCTTTGCAGTCTGCGATGTATCCTTCGCGCGATTCCTCGACTTCGAACCACTGTGTCAGAGCCTCCAGGATCTTGCGCGCGATCTTGGATTTTAATTCTTTATCTTCAATTAGTTTGATCATGTAACTGATTCCTTTTTTGTTTTCCGGTGGACGGAAAAGGTATCAGGCCACCGGTGCGGGCAATTCCTTGCCCATATATTTATCGTAGAACTCCTTGTACTTCCTCTCGCTGGCCGCGTCACGGCGGTGCTTAAAGTCGTGCATGTATGTTGCAGGATCTGTCGTATTAGCGTACTTGAAACGGTATGCGATAGCCGCAATATTGAGACTGTGCTCTGCGATCCTTACGCAGCTGTAGAGGATGTCGTTAAATACAAAGCCCTGTATCGTAGTACACTTGCCCGTCGCAAGACGCTCGACGTGAGCATTCTTGAACTGGTCGCTCATCTCACTGATGACTATTCTCAAAGGTCCTACCTCTTCTGCCCTTGCGGCATTGCCGGACATATAGCAGTCGAGAGCGATCGTGTAGACTTCCTTGACCGCGGGTATGATTCTGTTAAGCTCAGATACAGCCTCGTCGGAGAACTCAAGTCGTTTATTGAATATCTCTTCTGCAGAATTGGACAGATAGTTCGCGTGGTCTGCGATACGCTCTACCTCACCTATCGTCTGGAGCAAGCTTGAAGACCTGTTCTTATCTTCGACGGAAAGATGCTGAGTAGTCGTAAGCTTCATGAGGTAAGAGCCGAGGTGGTCCTCAAATCCGTCTATTACTTCCTCATTTTTCTTGATGTAAGCAAAATCATCTTTGTTATAGCCGTTGGTTAACATTACCATCGCCTTATCGAGACCGTTCTTAGCCTTGCCGATCATCTTAACGATGGAGTTGCGGCACTCAGCTACAGCGATCGGAGGAGTGAGCATAAGTCTCTCGTCGAGCTTGAATTCCTGTTCTTCATCAGTATCCTTGACAATGATATTAGCGATCTTGATAAGGAGCTTGCTGAAGGGGAAGAGCAAGATGGTATTGCCGACATTAAACAGCGTGTGGCAAACGGCGATTCCGACTACGCCTATCGTCTGGCTCATGAACGGGAAATCAAAGACAGCGTTCAGTCCGTAGAATACGAGCATCCAGATGCATGTGCCGATGACCTTGATAAGAACATGTATCGTGGTAACTCTCTTAGCGGCGCGGCTTACACCGATAGATGATAAGATCGCAGTCATGCATGTACCGATATTTGCACCCATGATGATCGGTATAGCAACGCCGTAGGATAACTGGCCGGTCATTGACAATGACTGAAGGATACCGATAGAAGCAGCAGAGCTCTGGATGATGCCCGTAACTACCGTACCTGCAATAACACCGAGAAGCGGATTATTGAAAGCCGTAAGAAGGTGTGTGAATTCCGGCATATCACGGAGAGGAGCCATGGAGGTGGACATCATGGTCATGCCTTCCATAAGGATCGCAAAGCCGATAAACATCGTACCGAAGTCCTTATTCCTCTGCTGCTTGCAGACCATGAGCATGATGATACCGATGAGAGCTACAAGAAGGGCGAAGCAGGACGGCTTGAGGAACTGCAGGATAACGCTGCTCGTGCCGTCAATACCCGATAATGACAGGATCCATGCCGTCAACGTAGTACCGATATCGGAACCGAAGATGACACCGACCGTCTGGGGAAGCTCGATAATACCCGAGTTAACAAAACCTACGAGCATGACTGTCATCGCAGAGGAAGACTGGATGGCGATCGTAATGACCGCACCGATCGTTAGACCTTTAAAAGGATTGGCTGTCGCCTTGCGCAGAAGAAGCTCGAGCTTGCCGCCGGCGGTCTTTTTCAATGATTCAGATAAGACCCTCATTCCGTAAAGGAAGAATGCCAGGCCTCCGAAAAGGGTTACAAACGAAAAAATATCCATATATGCGCCTCTTAATTAAGTATTATAACCAACATGTCTATGCTAATTTTAATATCTAATTGCCGTATTGTAAAACCTCGAAATATTACATTTTTCAATTAGATAGATGCACATCTATATATCACCCGCAAAAGGCTTATTTCATTAAGGTTTTAATTAGAACGCGATTTTTCTTCTCAGAGCATTTCTTCTATGCGGGCGCCGCACTTGCCGCAGAATTTTGTGCCGCCCGGCAAAGGACTGCCGCACATATCGCAGAATTTAGGAGCGTCCTGTGCGGTTGCTGCCGCAGGAGCGCTTTGAGCGGGCTCAGCCGCAGGTGTGTCATAAGTGGGTGTCGGACCCCAGATAGCTGCCGCACAGGGCGGAATGATAGGCGGCTGCTCAACCGGCGAAGGAAAAGCAGCGGTCTTTGAATTATTCCTTACATAGTGGATAGCGGGGGCATCTCCGACAGGCTGAGGATCATTAGGGATCGGAGCCTTTGAAACAGCTGGAGCCTTCTTTGCAGGCGGTGCATATGTCGGTACGGGATTCACATAGACAGGAGCAGGCTGATACTGTGTGGGAGCCGCATATACAGGAGCCACAGGAGCCGGAACAAACGGTGATGGTTGAGCACCTGCAGGCACGAACGGCGAGGGCTGTGCGGGAGCCGGAACGAAAGGATAAGGCTGCGCTTGTGCTTGTGCAGGCACAAAGGGTGACTGCTGCGCAGGAGCGGGCACAAACGGCGAGGGCTGTGCGGGAGCCGGAACGAAAGGAGAAGGCTGCACAGCATTAGGAGCAGTATAAGCTGCAGGCTGGGCAGTGAAATCTGCCGGCTGGGTTCTGGGCACAGCCTTGGCGGGATCAACATTTACGCTTTTTCCATAGTTCATAAGTCCGATACTCGATTCAGGAATGAATCTGCCTCCTTGGAACTGGATCTGAACGCATCCGCCGTCAGGTACTTCAAAGATAAACGGAGGAACGTCATAACTGTCCGGTACTTTTGCTACTAATATATTTTGCCTCTGATCTGTCATCGCGACAAGAGAGGATCCGTTGATCAAGGTGCCGATATTCCTGTCATTAAGATACATCTCATAAGTGACAGAAGCGCCTGACAAGGCACTTATACGGTTGATAATTATCCGGCAGTTTGCCCTGAGCGGTTCATATTTCTCAGAAAACTGCTGGACCAGCCGGTCGTTCTTAGATACATAAGTACCCGGCTTTAAATTCCTGACTATAAAATATGCGAGTGCACCGCCAGCGCCGGCAAACAGAAATGCGAGCACATAGGATGCCAAGCCCATGTCTGAGCCGAAACCGATTATCAGGCCAGTAATCTCCGGAACGACCCATAAGATAACAGTCATGGCGATGTATCCGCCGGGTCTTCTGCCCTTCTCGGAAGTGATCCTTTTGACGCTGTTGATCAGCGTAAATAAAATAAATACATCCATCCGGCGTTCCTACTTATCCCTGGCAAATTGTCTTAAAGACAATGTCACCACTTTATTTCTTGGCTACAAAATACAATTCGCCTTTTTTGAATTTAACGATTCCGGAAGTCGTTGTTCCGTTCGACACATATGCATTCTCGTCGAAGTCATATGTACAGTCGCCCTCAATTACATACAGCTTATCGTTCTCGACGCGGTCAATATGGTAGCTGGTGCTATGGCCGTCTAACAAATAGTAAGTATCATTGGCGACGTCATAAACAACCACAACCGTGCGAACCACACCGCTTCCGTACGTGAAATCAGTACAAAGATCCGGATTGCCGTCTTTGGTGACATCACAAATATACTTTTCGCCGATATTAACGCATACCGGGTAACTGCTGCAGTATTCATTGAGTGCGAACTGGGCATTCTCAAGCTGCATGCCGGTTACGGTTCTTTTTTTACCGCATGCGGTAAAAGCCATTACCATTGTTGCCACTAAAAGGATCGCTAAAAACTTCTTCCCCATACGGCACCTCCTATTATCCATATGCCACTTATTATATATGATTAATCATTCAATGGAAGACGTCGGGAAAACGACCTCTGCCCTGAATAAAAATCCATAAGGTTTTTCTTCACAATCCACAGTCAGTTCGCCGCCATAACCAGACGCGGCATTCTCAATATTGTGTATGCCGAAGCCGTGGTTTTTGCGGTCTTTCTTGGATGTCTGTATCTTGCCGTCATTGATCTCAGGCGCTACTGCGCAAGGGTTTGTAACGGATATCATAAAAAAGTTGTCGGTCTTCCTGAACTGAAGCTCGATCGTCCTAAGCGGATCCCCGATTTCCGACAGCTCAGGCACCGAAGCTGCCTCGATGGCATTATCCAAAAGGTTTGCAAGGATCTTGCACATATCTACAGGCGATATCTCGACACCCGTGATCTTGCCCGAACACTTCAGCTTAACACCGCAGTCTTCTGCTTTAGCCGTCTTGTCCGCGATGATCGCATCGGCAATGGTGTCGCCCGTGTGAGCACTGACATCAGCACTTACAAGGTTGTCGCCCATCTCATCAAGATACTCGCGCATCTTGTCATAATCACCGTTCTCGAGCAGGAGCTTTAATACCTGAATGTTGTTGCGCATATCATGGCGCATGGCGCGGATCTCGTTATCTGATTTTGCAGTGGTCTCGAAAAACTTGGCCTGTGAAGCGACAAGCTCCTCATTAACATGGTTTAAGTCCTTAAGATCATCTCGTTCTTTCTTGGTGACCCTGATATAGAAAAACAATGCCATAAACAAAAGGATCATGATCATTCCCAATATGGTCATTACCCTCTTGGAATCCGTGTTATCAGCGTCTTCCAAAAGATCCGGGAACATTGAGATAAACACATTCAAAAGGACCGCTATCGTCAGCATCACGGATATCGGAAGCGGCGTATTGTCACTCTTGTCTCTCAGGCGCTTCAAAACATATAAGAATGCAAATTCGAGGAGCAGTATCAGCAGATTGAAGAGCACAAAAAATGCCATTATCGCAACTTGCGAACTCCAGGAAAAAGTGAACACTATTTGATCTGACAAAGTCGAGAATATCTCATTTACTGCCATGATAATATCAAAGGCCAAAAATGCGACTACTATCTTCTTCCACCATTTTGCTTTGATGAATACGGCAAGGCTTATTATCGTAACAGCCATAATGGCAAACGCTTCTATATCATTGATGATTATCATATCATCTTCACTTCCGAAGCCGATAAGAGCTTTTGCCGCGCCATATCCTGCTCCTATAAGCGCCAATATCAGATAGACCAGGCGTTTATGGCGCACTTCGTATTTGAGAACACCGTCAACAAAATAAGTAGTGATGATTCCCTCGAATACTAGGGGAAGCATGACGAGAAAAACATAAAGGGCATTGAGCCAGAATGTCATCTGCCGTTCCTCCTGATATATTCAAGAAGGCTCTTCTTGGCCTCTGCCGAAGCGCTTCTGGCTACCGGCAATGTCTCATTGTTATCGAGTATCACTTCTGTTGCCGAGAGCTTCCTGACGTGACCCAGATTGATATAGTAGGAGCGGTGGATCTTAATGAAGTCCGAAGACAATTCCTCCACCATATTTACCGCGTCCGTAAACTTCATCCTGAGCTCTACGGCACCGCTTCTGAAGCAGAATCTTACGCAGTTATTTGCCGCTTCCACATAGATAAGATCAGAGACCGGATTAACTATCTCCTCACCGTCTTTTTTGAGCACGATCTTCTCATCTACTTTGAGCCTCTTCTCAAGATCTGTCAGAGTCTCGCTGAGCTTGAGCTTATTTACCGGCTTGCTTAAGAAACGGAAGGCATCTACTTCATATCCGTCCATCGCAAGCTCCGTGTGGCTAGTCAGAAAGATTATCGGTATGTCTTTGGAATACTCGCGGATCTTCTTTGCTGCGGTCATGCCGTCAATATCCTTCATCTCGATATCAAGGAAGATCGCGTCGAGCTTAAAGCCGTTCTCGAAGCTTCTGATGAGTTCGCTCCCGTCGGCATAAAGAAAGCAGCTGACATCAGCCTTGCCGTAGACTGAACTGATCAGCTCTGCGACCTGGCTTCTGTATACGCTCTCATCATCAACGATGGCAAGTCTCATTATCCCCTCCGGCAAACCAAAAATACGGAGCTATCTCATAGCGGGATAGCTCCTAATATTCTAAACCTTAATTATTTTTGAGCAACTACCCGATAGTCTTTCCGTCCTCAAGCTTTATTATCCTTGTACCGTAAGACGCGCACCTCTCGGAATGTGTGACCTGGAGGATCGTAAGGCCCTTTTCCTTATTGAGCTTTGAGAAAAGCTCCATGACTTCCTGTGATGACTTGGCATCAAGATTTCCCGTAGGCTCGTCTGCGAGGATGATGGCGGGATTGCCCATGACTGCCCTTGCGATGGCAACTCTCTGCTGTTGGCCGCCGGAAAGCGTGGCAGGCATGGCCTTTTTCTTATCTGTGAGGCCTGTGAGCTCCAATATCTCATCAAGCTCATCTTTCAAAGACGCCTTTGTCTTGCCGTTGATCGTCTGGGGAAGGAGGATATTGTCAGCTACGTTCAGGTTCATAACGAGATTGTAGAACTGGAAAACGAATCCGACGTTTTTAAGCCTTAAGTCTGACAATTCCTTGTCCTTGAGCGATCCGATGTCCTTGCCGCAAAGAGTGATCTTGCCTTCGAAGTCTCTGTCTAAACCTCCGATAAGATAGAGCAATGTAGATTTGCCCGAACCGGATGCGCCCATCAATGAGACGAATTCGCCTTCTGCGACATACATGCAGGCCTCATCAAGAACACGGTTGAGATTCGTATTCTTGCCGAACGTCTTGCTTACGTTATTTACTTCAATTACTGTATTCATCTTTATATCCTCCGCTATATTATTCGTACTTGAGCTGTTCTGAGATCTTCATCTTCCTTAAGTTCTTAATCGGGAACAATACCGTTGCCGTGAAGAACACAATAAGGAATGCGCAGAACAGTATGCACTTGACCGGGTCTATCTTAATGACCAGGAAGAGTCCCTCAACAGACTGCACGGCTCTTCCGATTACCAAGGTCATGAAAACTCCTATCAGGGTTCCCATGCATGATGCCGTAAAAGAGGTCAGCAGCACTTCTCTTAACAGGATCCCTGAGAGCTTGCCCTTTCCCATTGCGGTAGAAAGCATGACGGCACATTCCTTTTTCCTGCCCTGGAATCCCAGGAGCTGGTTGCTTACCATTCCTATAAAGGTCATGCCTATTGCAACGGCAATGATGATCATCATTATGGTGTTAAGCTGCGCAGCTTCTCTGTCTGTCTTTTCGATATATTCATCAAGAGTGTAGACGCTTATGTATTTCCCTACAGCATAAGTCTCGATTATATCTTTAACGCCTTCAGGATCATCGCACTTAATGAGATAGTAGCCGATCATATCCCTGAACAATTCCTTATATTCCTGTTGGGTAATAATGAACGAACCCGTGCTTCCGTCGAAGCTGTTGATATCGAAAAGCGCATCTACCGTATACTCTCTTTCGATGGGGACGACTCCGTACGGATCATATGTCAGCTTGATAACATCTCCGGGGTTAATACCTATCACATCTGCAAACTTGGAATCGAGCAGGATATGCCCTTCTTCCAGCGAATCCGGGATCTCTCCAAAGGCCTGATAGTATTTAAACCCGCCGTCAGGCATGGCAAAGAAATCACCGTATTTGTCCTTCTCTTCGGAGTTGATCCTGATGGTCATATAGGATTCGTAGAGTGCTTCAGTATCCGTGACGCCTTCGAGCTTCTCGATGAAAGAATAGTTCTTCATCTGGTCATCGCAGGCTACAATGACATCACTTGAATAATCATAACCGCTGAACATGGCCATTGCAGATTGAGAGATCGTGAAAATGACTACGCTCATTGCAGCAGCAGTTACACAGAGAACGCCGCTCGATACCGTGCTCTTTCTGGACATTGCCTCGACCGAAGCCAAAGCCCACTTTGCATTTCCCTTTTTAACAGCCAGATTGTGGATCAGTTCAGCAAGACGCTTAAATGCCCAGGGAAATACGAACGCAAGTCCTACAACACCGCATAACAGGCACATCGTCGCACCGAAAATACTCCTTCCCGAGAAGAATGCGGCAAGAGCTCCTGCCAGGAGGATTATTCCGGCAACAAGGCCCGCTTTACTGTATTTGTATTCAGTGTCCCTGTTATCAAAGATGATATCTCTTATAGAAGTTTTAAGAGCCTTTATTACGGCCTTCAAAGGAATGAGACATTCGACTACGACCGCACCGATGATAACTCCGAAAATAAGGAATACCGACAACGGGGGTAAAGGCATCGCTATCCTGTTCCCGTCAGCGTCTGCGGTATAGAACATGGCATTAAGGAACGGGGCCCTGAAAAGCAGATAAAGTAATACCGCAGGCACACTTCCGAACAAAGCATAAAGAACATTTTCGAGCAGGAGGATGCGGCCTGTCCTTGCTGTGCTCATACCGAGGCTTCTTAAGGTTCCGATGAACGACATCCTTTCACTTACTATCCTGTTACAGATTGAAGCAGTAACAAATATTACAAGAAGGAATGTTATTGCAAATACCAGATATAAGACCTCTGCTAAGGTATTTACCGTTTCCATGTCTTCATCAGCAAGCGCCAGTCTGACAATTGTGCCTTCGGGATAATAATCCTCGAGCATTTTTAACGCGTCATCGATCTTAGAATCATCAACAACATCAATAAAGAGAACTCCGGTGTCGCCTCTTCCGCAAGAGATGACACCTGCGGTTTCCTTGTTTACCAGGATCTTATATCCCGTAAGCAGAGTGTTATTGCTGTCCTGCGGGAGCACGCCTACTACAGTGAGTTCAACTGTTTCATCGGCTCTGTCATGTATGATGAACGTATCACCTTCCCTGTAGCCCATTTCATCGGCGATCTTATAGGTGATGATCGTCTCCATGTATCCGATTTCGGCTTGATCCATGAAGCCCATGTTGACTGCTTCTTCAACGTTGATTCCATAAATATTCAGGGACTTTGACGTGACAAATGCATATTCGCCTTCTATCTCTTCATAGAGCGTATCGTGATTTGAATTGATCTCCATTAACTCGACTTCAGGATACCCGTCAGGCAGTCCTTTCACCGAATAGTCTTCTACGAGTGCAATGATATCTCCGGACGTAATTGAACCGAACATGATCGTGATCGCTTGTTTGATGGTTGATACCAGATCGAAGCAAAGGAGTGCGCAAATAGAGCATACGAAGATGGAGAATGTAACGAGCAAAGTTCTTCCGAACTTTCCGAAAATGTTTTTGAGTGAAGTCTTAAGTATTATATTCATCTTCATCACCCCTTAATACCATCTGGAGACCCTGTTTTCAGGCGCAATGTACATACCGTCGCCTTCTTTTACGTCATAGACGTCATAGAAGCAATCCAATGTGGAAAGTATCGCATTGGTCCTGATAAGTTCCGGGCTGTGCTCATCATATGCAAGCTGGTTGATAATGGCGGAATCCAGTTTTTTTACGCACCAGATCGTCGCATAGTTCTCGAAAATCTTTATAAGATCTTCATCTGTCTTTGCAAGCGACGTTACACACTCCATACCGCCTAAGTCGGCATAGTTCTCGCCTAATGTCTGCTCTCCGTCTACGTGGTATATACCGAAAACTACAAAATTATCCTCAAAGTACTTTACTGCTTTCTCATTGCGCTCAAGCAGCATGTTCATATCCTCATCAGCGATCCATTTAGGATTGTAAACACCATTCTTATCAAAGACGATGCAATTGCTGTCAAAAGCATGTCCCATCTCGTGCGCTATTACAGATCCCAGGCCGCCCAGATTCGTATAATAATCGGCATCAGGATCAAAGAACGGCTTGTTTGTAATAGCTACTGTAATGGTTATGTTGTTTGCAGTGGCATCATAGCATGCGTTGACCATCTGCATCGGCATGACTATTTCCTTGCGGTCAACGGGTTTGCTCAGGCTGTCGATCAGCTCGAGGCGTTGAATCTTCTCATACTGAAGCACTATCTGATAGTAATTTCCGCTTAACCCCGCATATTTGGAATTATCGTGTCTCTTAAGATCCATACCCGTTATGTAAACTATGTTTTCGAGCTTCTCCAAAAGACCTTTTTTGGTATCTTCAGTGAGCCAGTCAGCGCTTGAGATCAGTTTTCTGTAGCCTTCTCTGATATCATCACACATTGAGACTAATGAATCATCCATCTGCTGAGTGTAGTATCTCTCAACATAGATCGGATCTGTTTCCTTGAAGAATTGTGTGCTGATCTCATTTATCGCCTGTTCTTCCGGCGAATCGTAGCTGTCAGCCACATAACCGGCAAGCTCTTTGTAGTGGGGAGCTATAAAACGCATATAACGCGTGTAAAGCCTTCCCAACTCCCAGGTCTTAAGCGCATCAATATTCTCATCCGTAAAAACAGAATTAAGCTGCTTAGCCTGTTCTATATCGACTATACAAAATCTGTCACAGCATGCAGGATCAAAGCCTATTGCTCTTAAGTATTCTGACATATTGATGTTGGTGAATATGTTATTAAGCTCATCGCCTGAACAGATGCTCATATACTCAAACTGCCACTGTGCATCCATTATCTCAAGATCAGTTGCTCCGTAAAGATCCAGAGCTACGATAGCAAGCTTTTTTCCGTATTCTGCCGCAGTATCGTCATCGTAACCCAAAGTCTGCATATAGATCTTGCCGTCATCAGCCAGTGAATCCAAAGCGAAGCTGTCATCGCGGATCTGCTCAAAGCTCAGGGATAACACCGATGTCTGCTGTGTAACGGTAAGTATATTCTCGCCGGAAACAAAGTTGTTAGTGCTTACCGTGATACCCAGAATGCTCGAAAGGTCGTAATCTCTTGCGAGCATTGCATCGATCTTCATCAGTTCGTCAACGCTCTGCACGTTATCTATATCACTGATGATCTCAGCAAGGTCTTCCGGTATCGGTTCATTCTCGAAATCATATGCCATAAAAGCGTTATACGCTGTCTGAATCACATACTCTTCACTGCCCTTTGCATAACCTGAGCCGGCTACGGTATCTTTGATGATCCCTTCGATCTGATCATCGATCTGATCCATGTTAAAAGGATCGCCGGCAGAAGATTCGCCCGGTTCGAACTTTGCATTCTTAAGCCTGTCCCCGTTGATATATCTGTAGTAATCATCCTGGGGACGCACCGGTGCTTCCGCCGTGGTCTCAGTTGTTTCTTCAGGCGGTATCTCTATGACTGCGGGACCGCAAGCAGTTAATGTGCCGCAGATCATCGAGCATACCAAAGCTATCCCTAATACCCTCTTCATTTCAAATCTCCTTTTCAGATTTTCGGTTATAGGGATATTATCATTAATTTTTGTCAATTACGGTTTTTGTGGCGAGTTGCAGTTAATGCGTGGTGAGTTGCGGGAGTATCAGGACTTTTCTTCTTGCCCTGTCACCTGTTCATTGCGGTATGAAGACTTCGCCATAAGGATCAAAGCCAGCTTACCGTATATTTCATCACGCTCCTGAATGAGCTTGTTAAGTTCTGCTTTATCCTTAGGTTTTCGGATCAGTTTTTCGATCTCGAAGCCTAAGAAAAACAGGGCTGAGACCGCTGCCGCTATAGCCAGGTAAATCCATCCGCCCGGATCTCTGATAAGACCGGCCACAGGTATCGCCAGGCCTAATGCGGTAATGACTATAGCGCCTATTATCTGTGACGGTGTCCACGGAGTTTTTGGGGGCTTTGGAGGTTTTACATTTGATTCCGCTTCATCGATTTTTTTGTTGAGTTCTTCGAGCTCGGCATATAATTTCTTTTCCTGCTTATCAAGAGCGGACAGACTCTTACCGGTCACAGCACGCTGTTTTGAGTCCCTGCAATGCGGGCATTTGCCTGCCGGTCCTTCATCCTCAACAACATAGAGTCTGTCGCACTTAGTGCATTTCTCAAGTCTGTATCCCATATTGATCCCCTTATTGATAATACAGCTTAATTCTTAACCATGATAGAGGTTATTTATCTCCCAATTGATGTATTCCGGAGTGGCGATCATAATATTCCAAAGCTTTTTCTCATATCCGAAAATGAATCTGTACACACATCCGTTATTACCTTCATAGTAACGTCCATAACCCTGAGACCCGTAATCAAATTCATAGGCCGGTTTCCCGAAAGTATTAACAAAATCCTCTGCCGGAATACCGAACTCAATATCATTCAATTCGAAGGTGACATTGGAATCATCCTGGAACTTGATGGCAGCGATTACACAGTCTTCAGTAACTTTTTCATTCTTTTCTAATTTGCTGATCCACTCTCTGTCAATGCAGGCATAAAAATGTGAGGGCGCGCCGCTTTTATTCAGATCAGTGCCCGGCCACATCGAGATCATACCATCACTGTCCCATTGATAATCGGTTTCAAAGCCTTGGCTTGTGAGATCGGCCACGGTGCAAGGAAGTGATATTTCTTCTCCAAACAGCAAAAACGCTCCCTTGATCTTTTCCGAATCCGGATCAGGATTAAATGACTTCTGTCCCGGTAGCATATCCCAGCATCCTGCAGTGCTAATGAGCATTACGCCTGTCAGGATAACAGTCAAACATTTCTTTAGGATCTTCATATCAAACCGTCCGTGCATAATTGATCAGTAGTACTCTTTTACTGCATTCCCCGTAAAGACCTCATCGAAATGAATATCAGCCCACGAACCTTCCGCGACTTTGACTGTGTAATGATCCGGCGTCATGGTATCGAATGATGAACTGTCCCATTTCTCTAACTGCATTTCAGAAGGAACGATATATGTCGTGACTCCGGAACCGCCAAATGCGCATTCGCCTGCATCTTTAAGGTCCTTTGGCAAAGTGATTTCATTTAACGAATCACATGCGGCAAAAGCATAAGGTCCTATCGTTGTAACAGAATCCGGGATATTGACCGTTTTCAATGACTGACATCCGCCGAATGCATAACATCTTATTTCAGTCAGACTGCCTCTGGCAGTAACTGTCTCAAGTTTGCTGTCATTAAGGAAACAGTTAACTGGTATCACAGTAACACCTTCCGGAATATCTATTTCTTTAAGATTCGGACAATTCGAGTGCCACCCCAGTTTTGTAAGGTTTGTAGGAAGCTTTATTGTTTCCAGATTTTTCATTCTGGTAAACATATGACCATAGTCAATATCGTTGTCACTTTCGAAAGCAACAGTCCTTGCATTTGCTTCATTGAGACAGCAGAAAACCTCAGTCCCGGCAGGAACCACCAGTTCCTCCAGTTCAATTCCTTTTTCCGTCAGACCTGTCAAGTAAGTTGCCGATCCGTTCTGCTGCAGAGTAAAGCATCCGCAGTCGGATACGGTCTCAGATACATCCGGATTTCCATTGTCCGCAGAATCCAGCTTGATCCAAACGGCAGGACGGACGCCTCTTTCACAGAATACAAGGCCGCCTTCATCATCGATATTACCCGGGTAAAGTCCGGAAGTATCTACTATTGACGCATGATCAACATAGGCACCTTTGGATCTGAGCCACCATCCCAGATTATCGCCCGTGGAAAGGCACCGGTCTTCGTCATCTTTAAAGTATCTGTAGGCTTCTTCAACACTTAACAGAAAAACTTCGTCACCGGTCTTATTGATTATCTTACTGCGCTCTTCGTCCGAAAAAGCCTCACTGATAAATGTTGTGTTCAGCCAGATACGGATATCACAGTCATCACTTTCCCAGCCGTAATAAGTAGTATCGAATATGTGTTTATCGACAATATCCTCTGTGATTATCAGGGCTTCAGGACCCTGAATATCCAGAACACGCCAAGTCGTATGACCCTTGTAATTACCAAACTCGATGTTATCGCCGGTCTTTACTTTATCTGCCTTGCCGCAGGAAACAACAGAAAGGATTACTGCCAGCGCCAAAACCAATGAGCTGATCTTCTTTATCATGGTGATTCCCCTGCCAATTATCAAAGGAATTTCTCAAACGCGCGGTCGATCACCGGCTCAAAGCCCAGATAATCATCCCAGGAAAAGCCCGTGGACAAGACCTTGTCGCCCATATAATTGCCGTAATCGTCGATATAACTGCCCTCGTTGTAGCTCTTTACGAATTCCATGACAAGAAATGATACATCCTCGTCCGTAAAGCTCATGTCGCACCACCTGGCGAAGAACTCCATGCCGGTCATTTCCTGATTTTTCACGGCTTCTATGTCTTTTTTCTCATCTTCATCCTCGTAATGCATGTCGCCGAGATAGTCATGTCTCAGTAACCAGGTGACGAAAAAAGCGATGTGATTGCCCGCGTAACCCCAGATTTTTTCCTTATCAGCCTCAGTAAGCTCCTCCGGCGTCAATCCGAACTGTTCGCAATACTCTTTTTGAGCAGATTCATACTGCCAAACTGCTTTATCAATAGCCATTTTCCTATATCCCCCTTTTTCGAAAACAGATATTTATAAAATAATTATAACATTTTAACTCCGTATGCTTTACTTTGACCATTCTTATTTGTAGTATTGCAGATAAGGGTTATCGAGGGTCTCAAAAAGGGTAAAGGTGGTATGGACAATGGAAAAATGGATCAGGTCTGCAATCCCGGCACTTTTAATTCACTGTTCGATCGGAACTGTATACTGCTGGAGCACCTTCAAGCAGGCAATAGCCGAAGCTATCGGCATGACGCCGTCTGCAGTCGGCTGGGCATTCAGCCTCGCGATCTTCTTCCTCGGCATGTCAGCAGCATTTGCCGGCAAACTCGTTGAGATAAATATCCACAAGTCTTCCCTTGTCGCAGCTGTCTGTTTTACCGCAGGCATGATCGGCACAGGTCTCACCCTGATGTACTGCACCGGCGTATTGGCCCTCATCCTGATATATATCTGCTACGGATGCATCATGGGCATCGGTCTCGGTGTCGGCTATCTCACCCCCGTTAAGACACTCATGCTCTGGTTTAAGGACCACAAGGGTCTTGCCACAGGCATCTCCATCATGGGCTTCGGTCTTGCGAAGGCCATCGCCACACCTATCATGGAATCCCTCCAGAACAGCGTAGGCATCGCATGGATGTTCATTATCCTCGGCATCGCATATTTCATCATGATGTTCATCGGACATCTTCTCCTCAGGAAGCCTTCTGACTGGGTCGAGGCTAAGACCAACAGCGATTTCAGCTATTCGATATTGAAGAACAAGACATTCGTAGGCATCTGGCTCATCTTCTACATCAACATCCACTGCGGACTGATGCTCATCTCTTACGAGAAGCAGTTCCTTAACGACCGCTTCGCGGGAGCTGCGGCGCTGGCTGCGATCATCAGCATCATTCCTTCTGTCACCGCAGTCTGCAACGCTTTGGGACGTATCGGTTATTCGACGATCTCAGATAAGCTTAAGGACAGAAGCCTTATCTACGTCATCATATTCATCTCCTGCATCCTGGTATGCGGCCTCTCATTCGGAATCACAGGCGGAGTCATGGTCATCATCCTCCTGATGGTAGTAAACCTGGGATACGGCGGAGGTTTCTCAACGCTCCCTGCACTGCTCGAATCAAGATTCGGCATGAAGAACATCTCCAAGATCCACGGACTTACTTTGTCGGCATGGGCTATCGCCGGTCTTACAGGCAACAACCTGTCTGACATCATTCTCAAGAATTCTGATAACAACTATCAATATATAATCATCACGGCCGGCATACTTTACGCCGTCTCACTGGTCATCTGCCTGCTTCTGGTATACCAGAGATCTTCAAAGAAGGCTGCAAAATAAGGCAATATGAAAAACAACCGCAGAGTTCTCATACTGACGCTGATCGCGACTTTTGTACTCATGTCTTTGCTCGTTACTTATACGACAAGGCTCATGTACAGAACGTCTTCTACATATGTTCACGACTTAGGTAATGATAAGGCCGCAGCGATCGCCGCTGAACTCGAGAACTATCTCGACACGGCTAAGTCCGTTCTCTGGGTCACCGCAGATACCGTAGACCACATGATCGCAAACGGCGCGTCTAACGAAGAGATCATCGAATACATCACGCGTGAGTCATCTACTACAAGTGTCCAGTTCGATGACAGTTACACCGGTATCTACGGCGTAATAAGGGGCGAATATGTAGACGGTGTCGGCTGGGTCCCTCCGGATGATTATGACCCTACGGTCAGGGACTGGTACAAATCAGCTATAGAAGCTGACGGACAGCCTATCATCGCGTCTCCTTATGTGGATGCCCAGACAGGAAATGTCATCATATCAGTCGTCCAGTCACTGTCTGACAGGAACAACGTTCTCGGTCTGGATCTTACTCTCTCCGGCGTACAGGAGACCGTCGAAGGTATCCAGATAGACGGCAGCGGCTATGGTTATATCCTCAATTACGACGGAACGGTAATAGCGCATCCTGACCTCGGAGAAAATGGCAAGAATTATACAGAGATCCCTGAGAGGGCAGCTGTTTTCGAGAAAGCCGTGGAAGTCGGCAAGGGCAATTTCGACATGGAGATAGACGGCAAGAAATACACTGTCTTCGTAGATGAGGTCCTTGACCAGTGGCATCTTATAATCGTTATCGAATCAAGTTCGCTCCTTGATAATACGGTGAATATCCTGATAGTAAGTGTGATCATTAACCTGGTCGTTTTCGGATTGATATCCGTGTTCTATATCATCGGTTACCGTTATGAGCGCAAGATGAACAGGCGAATCGAAGAGATGAAGGATATCGAGCAGAAGAGAGAATACGAAGCTAAGCTCCTGACGCTCGAGAAATCGGCTGCCGAGACCGCCAACAAAGCCAAGAGTGATTTTCTTGCCGATATGTCGCACGAGATCAGAACGCCTATCAACGCCGTTCTCGGCATGAATGAGATGATCTTAAGAGAGTCAGAAGACGACCAGATCATAGAATACGCATCCAATATCAAGAGCGCCGGAAACACTCTGCTTTCCATCATCAACAACATACTCGATTTTTCAAAGATCGAAGACGGTAAGATGACGCTGGTTCCCGTCGAATTTGACGTGGCAGAGCTCATCGGCAATCTCGTTAATTCAACATATGAACGTGCCCGCGCCAAGGGTCTTGAATTCAACGTGGACATCGACAGATCAGTACCGTCCAAGCTGTTCGGCGACGACGTCAGGATCAGCCAGGTCATCATGAACCTTCTGACAAATGCCGTTAAATACACTGAGAGCGGCAGCGTCACGCTCAGCGTACGCAAGACGGATCAGAGAAAAGGCAATGTCGATCTCCGCGTCGAAGTAACCGATACGGGCATCGGAATCAAGGATGAAGATCTCGATAAGCTCTTTAAGTCTTTCGAGCGTATCGAAGAAAGACGCAACCGTCATATCGAAGGAACCGGCTTAGGCCTTTCGATCGTCACCAAGCTGCTCGCCATGATGAACAGCAGACTTGATGTCGACAGCAAGTACAGCATCGGTTCCACATTCGGCTTCGACCTTAACCTTAAGATCGTCGATTCCGAACCTATCGGCGACTATGAAGAGCGCAGAAAAGCCCACATGAAGAAAAAGGAAGAAGCTGAGCATCTCTATGCCCCGAAGGCTAAAGTGCTCGTTACGGACGACAATAAGATGAACATTAAGGTCGCTACCAACTTCCTTAAGATCTTCGGCATCACACCCGTAACCTGCGAATCGGGCAAGGAAACTATCGAGCTCCTTAAGACGAATAAATTCGACATCCTCTTCCTCGATCACATGATGCCTATCATGGATGGTATCGAGACGCTGAAGATCTTGAAAGAAGACAGACTGGTGGATGATACCGTCGTTATCGCGCTTACCGCTAACGCCGTCGTAGGCGCAGAAGAACAGTATCTTAACGCGGGCTTCGACGGATATCTGTCCAAGCCGATAATCGTCGAAGATGTCGAGAAGACTCTGAGGACATTCCTCCCTGAAAGAGTTATCGAGAGCGGTCCGGCCGCGCCTGCAGCATCCGCTGAATCTTCCAAGCCCTCACCTGTCACCGTTGATAAGGCACGTTCATTGGGTCTTAATGTCAAGGCCGCTATCGAGTATTCGTGCGGCGAAGAAGATCTTTATATCGAGCTTCTGACGGACTACGCCAGGAACGCTGAAGACAAGTGTGCTACGCTTGCTTCATATCTCGAGGACAACTCTCTTTCCAACTACAGGATCCTTATTCACTCGTTAAAGAGCTCATCGAAAATGATAGGCGCTGATGAATTGTCTTCTTTGGCAAAGGATCTTGAAGACGCTTCCGCAAGAAGCGATGAGGAATACGTAAAGTCTCATCACGACGATTTCGCAAAGAGATTCAAAGATCTCGCTTCTAAGATACTCGGCTGATGATCAGAGATATTTCTTTATAATCTTATCGCTCCACACATGGACCTCGATATATCTTTCAGGTCCGTGCGATCCGTCATTATTCCAGTCCTGCGGCAATCCGTATTTATGTATGACGTTTAAGATCTCATCATACGTATATACCTGCTGTCTGTATTCCCTGCCATCCTTTACTGCAAACGTCGGCATCGAATCACCGTATGTAAAAGATAATGTTCTCACGTCAAATTCTTCTACAGGGATCTTCAGCATATCAGGCTGTTCATACCATGTATAAAGCCAGGGGCTGTGCTCCACCACAAGATAATATGGTGATGAGATTTCCACTATACCGCCTTTGGCTGTGAATTCTCTGCGCAGCAGAGCCTCGCAATTCTTGCGCTTGGTTATGTAAGTCTCATTTCTTTGGGCGCAGAAAGAATCCGGGCGTTCAGCCTTAACCTTCTCGAGAACTTCAATGGCCTGATCATCAGGCAGCATCGTAAGACTCTTAAAAGGTCCCGTGCGCTTGTCAAAGTAATGGTACAGATACATTTTCGCTGCCTCTACATAAAAAAATAAACCGTCCGCTGCAACTCGCAGGGACGGTTTAATCTTATCACTTTTTATATCTGATCAGTTCTTGGGAGCGGGAATTCCGCAGTTAGGACAGAATCTTGATGTGATCCCGATCTTGCCGCAGGAAGGGCAGATCCAGGGAGCTACAACAGGATCAGCAGGAGCAGCTGCAGGCTCTGCGGGAGCAGGTGCGGCAGGTGCTTCAGGAGCGGGTGCTTCCGGAACGTTAGGTGCCTGTGCAGGAGCGCCTGTATTGCCGGAGATAACATTGCCGAAATCCTGTCCGACTTTCTGGGACTCACCCATGATCGGGCTCATGGCATCTCTCGTCATGTTGATAACGCCGCCCATAGCGCCAAGTGTAACACCGAGGCTTGCGACATCACCGATACCGCCTGCTGCTCCGCCGCCGGAACTGCCGCCGGTAATGCCGTTCTGCATTGCTTCGAGGCCGACCTGACGTGCTGTCTCGTCTCTGTAGGTGTAGCCCTTCATCTTCATCTCGGAAGCCTCAGCCTCAGCCTGCATCTTGTATGCGTCTGCCTCAGCCTTTGCCTTGATGATGAGAGCGTCAGCTTCTCCCTGAGAGTAGATCTTCTTGAGCTCTGCTGCAGTCTGTGCCTCAACGATCTTTCTGCCCTGGGCTGCCTCAGCCTCAGCACGCTTGACCTCTTCTTCACGTACCTTCAATGTCTTGTCAGCGAACTGCTGCTTGAGACGTGCGTAATTCGGATCGTCGTCAGGTGTCTGGACTGTAGTTACATAGAACTCAGGCATAAAGAGACCGTACTCATCGAGGGTAGCATTGATGTCTACCATGAGAGCATTGGACAATACGTCGAGATATGCATCGATCTCAAGGATGTTGATGTTCTGCTGCTTGATGATGCGGGCAAGATTGGACTTAACGCGGTTCATGATCAATGCCTTGAACATGCTGTTGCCGTAGGAGAGTCCGTCGCCTACTGCTTCGCTCTGGATAAGGCCTTCAGTCGTACCTACGAGCTTGATGATAAGCTTGCGGGAATCGGTTACTCTGAGATTGAAGTTACCGGATGCACCGATCTCTATATGCAGGCCCGAAGCAGGATCGAAAAGTCTTACCTTGCTGTCAGTACCCCATCTGATGCCCATCTGTGTGGTCATGTTGATGAAGTAAACCTCGCAGTGGAAAACATTTTCGCCGCCTGTGCCGTGCCTCATAAGGTCACGAACGAGCGGAATATTGTTCGTTACGAGAGTGTGCCTTCCTGCAGTGAAAAGATCCAGAGCCTTACCGTCTTTGAAGAACAGAGCTTCCTGCGATTCATGGACGATCAGCTGTGAACCGATGGTAAAGTCCTCTTTCTGGTGCTTATGGGCCAATACCTCATTACTGCCTTCGTACTTGATTACACTAATAGCTTCAACCATTTCTCAATCTTTCCTTTCTTCTATTTTTTTCTTTCAGTCAATATTGCTATAACAACAAAGAACGCGATCGGCGCGCCTATTGCGATGATAAGTGACGGTGTGGATTCCATATGCATTCCGTACCTTAATATCGCGAAAAGTATAAGCGGTACTGCGCACAGGAACGATATGATCTTTATGACTACAGACCAGACTCCGCCGCGGTATAAGACGTATCCCAGACCTGCAGAGCATGCCAGAGCGATCGGGATGGCAAGCCACAAAGTAAGTCCTGCAAACTCATAGAGAGCAAGGCACAGTATCGCCGGAAGTATAAGGCTGAATATTATCGTCCACGGCAGCTGCTTTTTGCGTTCGATACGGATCTCCATATCGCACTTGGCAACCAGCTCATCCGCGTCCCTGTAGCCCGGGATCTTTTTGAGCTCATTCATAGCACTGTGGTAAGACTTCTTATCATAGAAGGTCTTGCCCTTGATGTAAGTAGCGTACTGATCAGCTTTAATCAGACCTTCATTACACATCTTGATGATATCCGCCGTGACCGCATCATTGATCGTCGTGCACTCCATAGCCGCAGTCTTAAACAGAAGCTTAGCCTCATTGGCCGAAGCTACCTTGGTCTCGCTCTCGATGATCTCATTTGCCTTAGTGATCCCTGCGATTATGCGCGAATACTTGTTGTAGTCAGGAACAAGGTCTGAGATAGACCATTTGTTCCCGCAATGCGCGCACACACTGTAACCGGAGAGATAGTTATTCACTATATCTCCGCCGCATACCTTGCACTTTAATGAGATTGGTGTCGCATTTACGTCAGGCATCTCTAGTCTCCATTAAAGATTAATTTGCCGTGCGATAAGAAGTCTCTATCCCTATTCCATCTTTCTCACGCCAAGAAGTATTTTATCATTTTTTATTGAGTAATGAAATAATAATCATTCAGCTTGATTGTCCTGCCCGAAAGGCTCTACCGCAAGGCGTATTGATGAAGACAGCTGGGTCTCAACAGGCTCCGGGATTATCAAGAGCACGCTCGAAGCCACAGAGCATTCTTTGTATTGCCTGCGCAATATATGCTCCACAGGGATTATGTGACCACCACGGCTTTTTACATCTACCGTATAATTGTTCCAATGAGCCCTGTAGCCGCCTTCCAGTTTCTTCGATTTGGAGACAACAACACCTTCAGCGACGACATATTTCATTTTGGTGAGTCTTCTGTGAAGAGCCAGGCTGTCCATATAGGAGTAAAGAGTAAAAGCAGCATTTAACAATAATCCTGCCGCGACAATGATCTGGGTTGCAAATAACGGTATAAATCCGATTGTGGAAAGTCGAATTGTCAGAACTATCAGGTTAAGAATAAAGTCGACTATCAAAACGACCATCAGGGCAAAATCAGAATAAAACATTAGCAATATGCATCTGACAAACCGGAATCCTACCGCAATTAAGATCAGGATATACGCGGCAGCTCCAACTGTTTCGGGAATTATGGCACTGAAAGCATAAACGATAAACAGCATCGCATAACCCAAAACAAGGCATCCTAAATGGATGGCCAACTTAATAAATTCACCTTTGAGAAAAGGCTTGTAATAGCGCATAACGCGCTTATGCAGACTTTTTGTCGGGTTTGCGTACAATAATGCAGTTACTTCCATCTATTCAACAATTTCCCGTATAAACAAACTTAAGCTTATCCCTTGCGATATCAGCCAGTTTATATATTACATCAACACCCGTTGCCGGTCTGTCGGTCATTTTATATCTCGGGAAAAATCTTGAGATGTGAAGCGGTATATCGCTGCCGCCTTCAAGCCCTGAGATCCAGTTAACCAGTTCTCTCATCTCTTCTTCAGAGTCGTTCATTCCGGGAACGATAAGCATGGTAAGCTCGACATGGCAGTCTTTTACAGCGCGTTCGATAAATGCCTTAGTCATTGCCAGATCGCCTTTGAGCACATTCTTATACGTATCAGCAGACATACTCTTGATATCAATGTTCATCGCATCGATGTAAGGCAGTATCTCCTCCAGGACCCGAAGCGTGGCGGTGCCATTTGATACGAGAACATTCTTCATCCCCATCTCATGAACCAGCTTAGCCGTATCACGTACAAATTCGTAGCTTACAAGGGGTTCGTTATAGGTATATGCCACACCGATATTGCCTCTGTCCTTAAACTTAAAAGCGATATCGGCAAGTCCCTCAGGCGTAAGCTTATCCTCAGGTTCAAACTCACTGCCGTCAGTCCTTGATATATCGTAGTTCTGGCAGAAAGGGCAAAAGAGATTGCATCCGTAGCTGCCGTACGAGAGGATCTTCGAACCGGGAGAAAACCTGGAGAGCGGTTTCTTCTCAATAGGATCTAAAGCAAGCGCCGTGACACGTCCGTAGTTTACCGCGACGATTTTGCCGTCCTTGCAGCCTCTCGCGTTGCAGACGCCCATGGCACCTTCCCTGATATCACAATGTCTGAAGCACACTTCGCAGACAGCCATATCACTTATACCTTACGACTTCGAATCTCTGCAGCCTGTAATTATCATCGGGCGTAATCCCGCCTTTGCGCATTGCGATGTCGATCTGGTCAGCGACAGTATCGACGCCTTCAAGATCAGGCAGCAAAAGTCCCCTTCTCGAACCACATGAGACTATTACTCCGTAACGCTTTACATCCAAATATTGAGGACCGTCTATATATTCGGGCTTGCCCAGAATATCAACGTTTATCTCAAGAAGATCGAGTTCATTCTCGCGCACTTTGTCGAATCTCGGATCTCTGGACACTGCGCTTATCGCATTGCTGATTATCTCTTCTGCGATCGAGTCCTGAACAGGGCTTATGGTCCCTATGCAGCCTCTGAGCATTCCGTTCTTGTGGACTGATACAAAGGCTCCTGCCCTGTCTTTTGTTGCTTCTTCAGGCAGTTCCTCTGCTAATCCTTGAGGAAGATCTTCGGGGAATCTTAATCTCTTATGTGTCTTTACAAACTTCTCGATCGTTGCTCTTGCGAGCCTTACATAAGGCGAAGAATCAGAGGCCTTCACCTTGTCTGCCAAGGCCTTGAGGAAACACCTATCATCATTCTTTTCGCCGGGCTCGAAAATAGCGATCCCGTAACCTACACCCGTCACATCCTGATGCGATAAAACTTCAGACTTAACATCAACGCCGTCAAAGCATCCTGCCATGATGCAAAACGATCTGTGACCGCATTCAGCTGCCTTATCTAGGAAGTCTTCGTTGAATTCCAGCATGCCGCCGAAGTCTGCTTTGGCAGCTGCTTGCATTATCTTCTCATCGTAAACAGGACCTTCCGGAGCGAAGCCGTAAGGCCCGTTATCCTTGAGTTTATGAGACAGATCTCCGCTCGCGACAATAACCGTATTGCGCCCTAAGTCTTCAGCGACCTGCTTGATATATGTTCCGAGCTTATAGTGATCGGACATCGGAAGGCCGGATAAACCAATCCTTATTATCTTGCCTCCCTGATAGTACTTTCTTATGAAATAAAGCGGCACCATCGTACCATGATCGAGCTCTTTGTCGCGCTCACCCTGCGTGCCGCCCGGGAAATCTTCAGAGTATAAAAGCGATTCGAGCACGACTACAAATTCTTTGTCGTATTTCTCGTTAAAGCTTACTTCAGGCGCGCCAAAGCGGCTGAAATCACCTGTCGCTCCGATGCCGGGAGAGATGTGGAAATAATCGGCATACATTATCGAATGAGGGCTTGTTATCACGATGGTGTCAGGCGCGATCTTAGCGATCTCCTGCCCGACACGTTCATAAGCCTTTGTAGTCTCAAGGATCTTCTTCTCTCCGCCTCTGCCGACAGCCGGCACTATAAGAGGAGGATGCGGCACCATATAAGCTGCTTTGATTCCCATATGCGTTACCCCGTTACGGATCAACCGTTTTGTTTAAGATACTCGCTTACTTTCCTTACCCATTCTATGCTGACAGATTTCATCTCCGAAGGCAATTTGTCAGGCGCGAAAAACTTAAGCTCCGTGACCTCTTCTTCCTGTGCCTTCAGAGTGCCAGTATATTCACGGCAGATGTATTTTATTCCGCAGAAATATGCCTGGTCTCCGTTCGGATAAACATTGTAATAGTCCTTACCTGAGACAGTCGCAAAGAACTCGAGCTTACCGCAGACAAGACCGGTCTCTTCGAAGACCTCACGCCTTGCGCATTCTTCAAAGCTCTCGCCCAGTTCCATCGCGCCTGCAGGGAAATCCCAAAGGCCGTTATCCCTGCGCTTCTCAAGAAGGAACTCGCCCTTATCGTTAATGACAAAAACGCCGGCACCGGGCATGATGAGCGGACGGTGTCCTACGACCTTTCGAAGGTTCATGATATATCCGAGATCTTTATCGTTGTCTGACGCGTTCATTCTTTGAATAACTCCGCAGTACCGGGATCGGTCTTGATCCTCTCGTAAAGAGCCGGATAGGTGCACGAGCACCCTGCGGCAACAAGCTCTTCGGTCTCATTGGCTTTCGGTCTTAAGACCAGATTAAACACTCTGGTCTCGTCAGAATGCTTGAGCTCTATCGTCAGAAGTCTGAATTCCTCATTCACATTAAGAAGATAAGGCGGAGTCATGCTTATCGACTTGATGTTGCGGTATAAGAATTCTTCATCGTTGATCTTCAAGCCGTTGTCTTCAATACGCAGTGATCCTACCTGATTGGCAAGGCTCTTCTTGTTAAGCCTTGGTGCAAGGATTATCCAGACGACAGTTATAGTTACACAGATGCCTGCCAGACTCAGCAATATGATCTTCATCGCCAAACTGATGTTGATCTTAAAGAATATGAAAATGCCTGCTATCAGAGCGATCATGAAAAGCTCAAACATAAGGAACTTAAGGAGTGTCTTGACAGGACTGCCGCTGAACGGTTCGACTGTGGAGCCTTCATACAGATCACCTTCGAACGGTTCGTATTTTTCTTCGTCGCCGGTTTTATTGTGCTTAGCGATTGATATCGCATCCACGATTTTGGAGAAGAGCCATCCTCTGATGCCGGGCAAAGCAACATAGAGATTGTCTTCGGATTCACCATTGGCAAATACAAGTTCCAAGTCATATTTCCTGTATGACGCACCGGTATCATTTAAGTTCGTTCCGATGAAGTCTGCTACCGGATAAACGCCGTGAGCCGTACCGACGGTGACATCGACATCATCGTCAGAGACCTTTACGATTATCTTCTGGGCCCTTATGGCATCACGGATACCGAAGACGATACCCGTACCCAGCACAATGGCCAGTGCCATCGATTCCGTAACGATAGTAGTCATTGAAGTGGGATCTGCGCTGACCGTTTTCGCAAGCGCAACTACTGCGATTATGGACAAAACGATCGATACTTTAAGAAATCCCGAGATAAATGCTTTCTGCTTAGGTTTTTTATTTTCGAATATTTTGGGTTCGCTCTTCATGTTATAAATCTCTCTTGCCTGTCTTAGATTCTGCTTTTACTTTACTCTTACAGAACCCCATATGCAAAGCTCCGGCAGGACATTTGTCCAAACACTCGCCGCATCGGATACACTCCATGCTGTTAGGTGTCTTGGAAGGATCGACGTTCATCTGGCAGGCTTTGGCGCAGGCGCCGCAATTAATGCACTTGCTCTTATCACAAGTCATCCTGTAAAGCGCAACCTTGTTAAAGAATCCGTAGATCGCGCCCAAAGGACAGACGTACTTGCAGAAAGGCCGTCTGACGATAAGGCCTGTGACGATAAAGATCAGAAGCAGTATCAGCTTCCAGTTAAAAAGCGGGCCTAAGACTGTTCTCACCTTCTCATCTGCAGCAGCCAGCATCACGCCGGCAAGCGTTCCTTCAGGACACACATATTTGCAGAAGAAAGGCGTCAGGTTAAATGTCATCGGGAGAATGATGACCAGAATAAGCAGTACCGCATACTTCAGATAGCGGAGAAATTTATCGATAGCGAATTTGTTTTTCTTGTAAAACGGGATCTTGTAGATAAGATCCTGTAAAAATCCGAATGGGCACAGAAAACCGCACACTGCCCTGCCGAGCACAGCTCCGAAGAAGATCAGAAGCCCAAGCACATAGTATGGGAACTTAAACTTGATCCCGCTTAAGAAGCTCTGCAGTGAGCCGATGGGGCATGAGCCGATCGCACCGGGACATGAATAGCAATTCAGGCCCGGGACGCAGACTGATTTGGATGCTCCTTCATATATCCTGCCGGTGAAGAAGCCTTTGAAGTTTGCATTTTGGATCAGCGTCGCTGCTGCCTGTATCCCGAATCTTATCTTCTTTCTATCCAAGGCCGATACACTCCATACAGATCCTTATAGCTTTGTGAAGGATCGATTCGGGCTGATGCATGATGATGCCGGCGGCTATCAGGCCGGCAGATAAAATGATAAGAACGATGGCAGGTATGTATCTTTTCATTTCCCGGGCATCACTTGATGTAACGAGTGATTATAGCCTCCCAATCTCTGTATGATCTTGAGCCTACGATCAGGGATTCGTCAACGCCCTGATATGACTCGCCGGTGTTAATAACGTTTCCGTTCTTGTCGACAAGAATTGTCGTGGGCACATAGCCTGACTGGAACCTGTCAAACTCGGAAGTATATTTCAGTATAAGGTAATCGACATTGCTGTCACCAAGGATCTGGTCGACCTCGGCTTCCATCGTTGTCTCGGAATAAACTCCGATAATGAGAAGGCCCTTATCCTTGTAATTCGTGTAGAGCTCTTGAAGATCCGGAATCTCACTGACGCAAGGTCCGCACCAGGGCTCCCAGAAATTGATCAGTATGTATTCGTAATCCTCGAAAACACTCTCGTTGTACGCATTGCCGTCTCTGTCGGTAGTACTGAATCTGACCTGATCACCTGAATACAAGATGTTTGTGTCATTGTCATGTGTTGTCTGATCTTCGGTCTCCTCTTCAGTCTCTTCTTCCTTCTCGGAACCGTGTTTTTTCTTTGTCTCTTCCGTTACGGAATCGTCACTTCTGTTTTTCTTTGAAGTCTCTGTGGTAGTGCTGCAGGAAGCGATCCCCATAATCACCGCTAAACAAAGCACCATTGCAACAAATTTTTTCATACAAAATTCCTTTCCCATATCTAGTTTTGCAACGTCAACATTATAACATTCAGGGCTTTTTCAGAATTGAGGCAATGTCCCGCCGTCTTTGTGACGGATGCATTTTGATCCGTGAAAAGATAGAGGCTCGTGATGTGTTTTGATAAAATAGTAAAAGAGATCTTGCTTAAAGGAGAGCGCTAATGGATTCGATAAACGACATCGACATGCCTGAGACAGACCCTGTCCCGGAAACAGAAGCCGCTCCCCAAGCTGCCGCAGCACCGGTTGCTAAAGAAAAGAAGCCCCGAAAGTCAAAGAAGAAATCTGTTCTTACCATTGTTCTCCTTCTGGTCTTCTTCCTTGTCATTGCGCCTGTCGGAACTTATTTCGGCACATATCTGATGGCGATCAAAAACGCAAAAGACGGCAACTTCGAGACAGCCGATAAATTGCTTTTGTTAAAGCCTCTTACCGATAAGCACGATAATGTACTGCTCATTTATATTGATGCGGGCAAGCTTATGGACAGCGGCAGTTACAATGAAGCTGCATTGAAGTTCTACGGCATCAGCAGTTATGAAGACTCATTAAAACTTGCCAAAGAATGCAGCGGGAAGCATGCAGATAAGCTCGTGAGAAATGATAATTTCAACGAAGAATTAGACTGGGGATATCAGGTATCAGGCTACGATACGGAGCTCGGGAAAAAGATCGAGCTTGACGCCCGTTATCACCTGGCTGCAAGCGAACTGGCTCTGTACAAAGATTATTCCAGCGACAGGATCTTAGCTATAAGCAACGAGCTTCAGGCCGTCTATGACCAGGGCTGCGAAGAAGCTTTTGATTCCTATGTCGAGAGCCGCGCAGGCGTCGCGCTTTACTATGCGCACATGGGCAATTACCGAAAAGCATCAGACATCATAGAGACGGTCAAGGACTATAACGACAAGACTATAAGCCTTTACGAAGACGTGGCCCGGATGATCTTTAAAGAAGGTGAAAACCTTTATTACGACGGCGATTTTGAGGCAGCTGCAGAGTATTTCGATATGGTCTCCGAATATTCCAATGCGGCTTCGTACATGGCAGTATGCAATGATCTTAATCTCGCATCCGTCAGCAGCGATTACGAATCATATCTTATTGACGCGTTCGGTTATTATGACGTTCCCGATGTCGGTTATGTGATCTTCAAAAACAGCAAGGTCGCAGATAAATATTTCTTCGGAGAATGGAAGTCCAGTACGTATTACTACAGGCTCGAGCAGGGCCAGAACGGAAAAGGAAATACCTTCTATACCAATATTCCGATGATCGATTTCAGCGAGAACGACAGTTTCTACTACAAAGAGAACGTTTTCTGTGCCGGAACCAGCTATGCCGAGGCGAACCGCCCCTGCTTCACGTTCTATGTGAATTCTTACTATGAGATGAGCATCTACTGCGAAAAGAACGGCCAGACATACTACCTGTGCCGCCAGCAGGCATAATTGGACTCTTTTAGATTTAGATAAAAGTCAAAAATAAATAAAAAATATTTATATTAAAGAGACAAAGATTCCATGATACAATGATTCCATGTGCTGCTTCACGGGGTAATTTTTATGGCTAAATGGATAATTGTCGTTGATGATGACACCGCGAATCTCAAGATCGCAGGTCACATCTTAAGCAAGAACAATATGCGCGTTACGGCGCTCAAATCCGGTAAATCTTTTCTCGAATACATAGACGGCAACGGAATGCCTGATCTCGTCCTTCTGGATATCATGATGCCGGAGATGGACGGCTTCGAGACTCTCGTCAAATTGCGTGAGCTTGAGACCAGGAAAGGTCTCATGAAAACGCCGGTCATCTTCCTTACAGCTGATGAAGATGTTGATACGGAAACGCGCGGATTCGAAGTCGGCGTTTCCGATTTTATTCGTAAACCTTTTAATCCTGACGTTCTCTTAAGACGAATCGGCAACATCATGTCCAACAGCCAGGAGATGCAGAGCCTTAAGAGTGAAGCTTCCACAGATAAACTTACCGGTTTTCTCAACAAGGCAGCAACAGGCGTAGAATTGTCCAAGACGTGCTCTGACCAGACAGGCTGCCTTATGATGATCGACCTCGATTCATTTAAACTCGTTAACGATCTCTACGGTCACGAGATGGGCGATAAAGTGCTCATCGGATTTGCTGATCTTCTCCGCAAGACAATGCCTGCAGGCAGCAAATGCGGACGTATTGGCGGCGATGAGTTTACCGCTTTCGCGATGGGTGTCACTACGGAAGAAAAAGTCAGAGACATTACCGTAAGGCTCAACGAAGATCTCGTCAGAACAGCAAAGGATCTGATGGGTGAAGATATGGGGATCCCGCTCGGTATTTCGATAGGCGGTATCTTCGTCCCCAGATTCGGCAACGACTATAATTCCCTGCTTAAGCTCGCCGACAAATCACTGTACAACGTCAAGAAGAACGGCAAGCACGGTTACGAGCTTTACAACGAGGACGTCTTTGAAGACAGCGACAATACAGAGATTGATATCAGGGCAATATCCGAGATACTTGGCGAACGCTCCATCCAGAACGTCGCGCTCCAGCTCGACAGAGACGCATTCTCCCACGTTTACCGCTACATCATCAGATATGCAATAAGACATCACATAAACGCATGCAAGATACTTTTTACCCTGGCGCCTTCCGCAGGTGTGAGCGAAGGCAGTTTTGCCGACAGCGTCGATGAATTCGGAACACATATCAGAGAATCGCTCCGCAAGTCAGATATCTTTATGAGGAACAACAAGAACCACTACTTCGTTTTCCTCACAGACATCAGAGAAGATTCCGTACAGAAGGTCGCTGACCACATCATAAACGGATGGAAGAAGAAGCACGCAGACGATCTGGAGATCACCTATGTCACCGAATTCATCAGCAATAACGCAGAACAGGTAAAGCTTGAGAAAGACAAGCACGTCGTTGTAGTTGATGACGATGAGATCAATCTCCAGATCGCGAATAAGATACTTAAGTCCGCAGGCATCGAAGCTACCGCTCTCAGATCGGGTGAAGCCCTGCTCGATTATCTCGACAAAGAAACAGAGCTTCCTGATCTTATCCTTCTCGATGTCATGATGCCCGGTCTTGACGGCTATGAGACACTGAAAAGGCTCCGCGCCAAGGATACTTCTGTTGCGCGCCTGCCCGTAGTTTTCCTTACTGCAGATGAGAGCGCCGGTGCCGAGAAGACAGGACTGTCTTTAGGAGCGATGGATTTTATCCGTAAGCCGTTCGTTCCCGAAGTCCTGCTCCTTCGTGTAGATCACATCATCGAGCTGGTAAGACTCCAGAAGCAGCTGTATTTCGAAGTCGAACAGAAAACGAGAGAAAACAAGAACCTCTTTATCCGTGTTGTCCAGTCTCTCGCTGCAGCTGTCGATACAAAAGATATCTACGCCAAAGGTCATTCAAACCGTGTCGCGGAATACTCCAAGATGATCGCAAAGAGAGCCGGATATACCCCTGCCAGACAGGACGAGATATACTTCATGGGCTTGCTGCACGATGCAGGCAAGATAGGCATTCCCGACGGCATCCTCAATAAGCCCGGCAAACTTGACGAAGAAGAATTCGAGATCATAAAAAAGCACTCCCTTAAGGGTTATGCGATCCTCAAGAGCATAGAAGAAAATCCCAAGCTTGCCGAAGTGGCAAAGTGCCATCACGAGAGATTCGACGGAGCCGGATATCCTTCAGGTCTTAAGGGGGAAGACATCCCCGAAGAAGCACGCATTATCGCTGTTGCCGATGCATACGATGCGATGTCGAGCGACAGAAGCTACCGCGCGCGTCTGTCGAAGGAAGAGATAATAGACGAGCTGAAGAACTGCAGCGGCGGACAGTTTGATCCGAAGTTTGCAGACATCATGATCGCGATAATTAACGAAGACACAAATTAAAGCCTGAGGTACAAGATGCATGACTAACACAAAAGATTGCAAAGAATTATTCCAAACCTCACACCTGACGCTTCTTATCAGCTACACGATCTTCTCAGGCATCCTTATTGCCGAGTCGCTGCTCATGGGCTGGGAGACATGGATGATCTTCCTGATCATAGCGAGCAACATTGTATGCTGGGTGCTCCACTTAAAGCACGACACGCCTGACTTTGTGCGTATCTGGGTATACTCCATACTCATGATGTGCACGTATTTCTTCTACGGCACGCATCTTACGAGCACGTTCGACCTCGCGTTAGTCATGTGCGCAGTAATAGTCATTTATACCATGACAGGTAAGCGCAGCCTCATCACGCTGTGCCAGTTCACATTCCTTATCACGATGACTTACGGCATAGTAATGAGCATCATAAACGGCGATGAGTTTGACGCGCTCGTCATCAGCAGGACCGTACTTCACTACTTCATGGTATTATTCGTCGGCCAGTTTGCGAAAAAGATCATCGAGAGATGGGTCGAGATCCTCGATCAGTCGAAGGAAGAAGTCACACAGCTTACGGAAGCTACCGAACGTCTTAACGACTTTCTTGCCAATGTTTCTCACGAGATCAGAACACCGGTTAATGCGATCATAGGTCTTACGAGTATCTGCATCGAGAAGTCCATCGACAAAGAAGTAACTGATGAGATGATCAACGTAAGAAGCGCAGGACGCAAAGTCGCAGAGCAGATCAGCGATATCCTCGACTATTCCGAGATTGACCGTAAGAAGGCTGTAAGGAATAACGAAGACTATATGATCTCTTCTCTCCTTCACGATCTTGTTATTGAAATAAAGCAATACAAATCCAAGAACGTAGAGCTCATCATAGACGTAGATCCTTCTATCCCTGCGGTAATGAATTCAGACGTCTCCAAGCTCAAGAAGATCCTTAAGGCACTGATCTCCAATGGTCTCAAGTACACGCAGAAAGGCGGCGTATATGTAAGGATCACAACAGAAGAACAGGAATACGGAGTTAATCTCTGCATCGAAGTAACCGACACGGGTATCGGCATGTCCGAATATGAACTCGAGAGAGTCTATGACAGCTTCTACCAGGCAGATTCCGGACGATCCAGAATGGGCGGCGGCTTAGGCTTAGGTCTTGCTATCACTTCGGGATTTGTCTCTCTCCTCGGCGGCTTCATGACCATCGAGAGTAAGCCTGACGAAGGAACTACGGTCCACGTAAGTCTTCCCCAGAAGGTCGTTGATACCACGAGCTGCATGTCGGTAGCTCATCCTGACCAGCTCTGCCTTGGCGCATATCTGCATTTCGAGAAGTATCCGAATCCTGCAGTCAGAGATTACTACAACGCAATGGTACTCAATATCGTTAAGGGGCTCGGCGTCCAGATGCACCGCGTTAATAATGCCGATAACTTAAAGCTTCTGCAGGATTCGATCAGCCTGACTCACCTCTTCATAGGTGAAGATGAATATAACGACAACGTAGAGCTGATCGAAAAGCTTGCGAAGGACATGGTCGTCGCAGTCGTTGCGAACGAAGATATCGTACTCCCGAGGAACACCAGAGTCAGAGTGCTCGAAAAGCCCTTCTACTGCTTCCCTGTAGTATCCATCTTAAACTCCACGATCGACGATAAGAAGGAAGCTGATAAGAAGCTCAGATGCAACGGCGTAAGAGCTCTCGTAGTCGACGATGAGTCCATGAACCTCGTCGTGGCTAAGAGCATCTTCAGACGCTACGGCATGAAAGTCGTTACTGCAACTTCCGGTCAGGAATCCATCGATATCTGCCGTGAGAAAGTCTTCGATATCATTTTCATGGACCACATGATGGGCGGCATGGACGGTGTCGAAGCAATGAAGAGAATAAGGACCGATGTATCCGGACTGAACGGTTCAATACCGATCGTTGCACTTACCGCAAATGCGATGAGCTCGGCTAAGCAGATGTTCCTCGCGGAAGGCTTCGACGGCTTCGTCAGCAAGCCTGTTGAGATAGAAGAACTCGAGCGTGTGTTGAAGCAGGTATTGCCTAAATCCGCTATCACATATGAAGAAAAATACGCTGATATCAGCATCGAGGAAGCGCCCGAGCCGGAAGAAGTTAAGGTGGAAGAAAAACTCAGCGATGAGGATGTTTTCGCGCAGCTCAAAAAGATCGGAATCGATACTGATGCAGGCCTCAAGTACTGCGTAGGCGATCAGGAATTTTATAAATCACTTCTGCTCCAGTTCGCCAATGAGACCTCTGAGAAGATCCCGTCACTTAAGAAATTCTTCCACGAACATGACTGGCACAATTACGAGATAATCGTTCATGCTCTCAAGAGCACTTCGAAGATGATCGGCATCATGGATCTCTCCGAAGAAGCGAAAGCACTCGAGATGGCTGCCAAAGAGCAGAAAGCCGGCTTCATTACCGAGAATCACGAACAGGTGCTTATGGATTACTCCAGGTATGCTGCAGAGATCAAGGAAAAACTAAATGCGGGTTCTGACGATGACGATGAAGTCTTTGAGTTCGAGCCCGAAGACGAAGGAGGATATGAAAGATGAGAAGTTTATTAAAATATCTTTTCAGGCCCTCCAAAAACAGCCGTGAGGCTATCAAGCTTGCATACCTCGGATCGACAAAGCCGACCCATGTCATGCTCATGATCTCATTTATCATGTGCGTGATCTTCATGGTGCTGACATTTACCACACCAAGCTACTTCGGCACGACGGCTTTCTATCACCGCATCTGCTACATTGTCCTTTACGTAGTAGTCATTTTCTGGTGCGCACTTGCAAGATACGCAGTACAGGACTTTGATAAGAGATACAAGATAATAAGCGTAACGAATGTATGCATGGCCATGATCATGTACGCATGGGCGATCGCACTCGCATTCGTAAATCTGGTGATCCGCGTTGAGCTTGACGCGACTATCTTCATGACGGTCTCGCTCATAGTTCCTTTAAGCGTTTATCTCAGTCCTATAGCCTACTTGTTCATCGCATTTGCATCCAATGTGGGAATGCTCACTTTATTCTATGTAGCCCCTAACTACGGCTTGGATGAGAATACCGTAGGCTTCGGCAACTTCATCGTTTTCTCAGTCTTCCAGATCGCAATGGGCGTTACAATGCTCTACACGAGATACAGGCTTCATGAACAGCTCGACACTGCGGCTAAACAGCACAGCGAGATCGAGATGCTCAACAAGGCTCAGAACAGTTTCTTCTCGAACATGAGCCACGAGATCAGAACACCTATCAATACGATCATCGGTCTTAATGAGATGATCTTAAGAGAAGATGTCAGTGAAGAAGTAGCAGAAGACGCAGCCAACATCAAAGCTGCCGGTAAGCTCCTCCTCAACCTCATCAACGACATCCTCGATATGTCCAAGTTCCAGTCAGGACGTATGCAGCTTCTCTACGCTCCGTACCACACCGGCAACATGCTCTCTGACATCGTCGGAATGCTGTGGATCAGAGCTAAAGAAAAGAAGCTCGACTTCCACATTGACGTATCTCCTGAGATCCCTGCAGAGCTCATCGGTGACGAAGTCAGAGTAAAGCAGATCCTGATCAACGTTATCAACAATGCGATCAAGTACACGAAGGAAGGCACAGTATCTCTTACTGTACAGAGCGAGATGAAAGAGGATAAGGTCTGCAACATGATCTACACGGTTACTGATACCGGTATCGGAATCAAGCCCGAGGATATCCCCTATCTTTTCTCTGCATTCAAGCGTGTCGACGAGAAAGTCACAAAACACATCGAAGGTACCGGCTTAGGCCTTTCCATCGTTAAGCAGCTTGTTGATCTCATGGGCGGTAAAGTCACGGTCAACAGCGTCTATACCAAGGGCTCTACATTCATCATCGAGATCCCCCAGAGAGTTGAGCGCGAAGGCAGGGTCGGTGAATACGATTTCGCCAAGGCCGGCAAGCGCAACAAGTCAGATTACATTCCGAAGTTCGAAGCACCTGACGCAAGGATCCTTGTTGTCGACGATAACGAGGCTAACCTCATGGTCGTATCCAAGCTTCTCCGTGACACAAAGGTAAGGATCGATGCTGTTACGAGCGGTGCCGAGGCACTTCGAAAAACTCTCAACATCAGATACGATGTCATCTTTATGGACCACCTTATGCCTGAGATGGACGGTATCGAATGCCGCCGCAAGATCAAGGAACAGACAGGCGGAAGATGCAGAGATACGAGCATCGTAATCCTTACGGCCAATGCGGACGAAGAAAACAGAGCACTCTACGCACGCGAGAATTTTGACGGTTATCTGCCGAAGCCTGTAAGCGGTGAGGAACTCGAGAATGAGCTATATTCCCTCCTGCCCAAAGAACTCGTCCACATCACAGGATCCAGGACCGATCTCGCTGAAGAGACGATCTCCTGGATGAACGCCAACAAGCAGCGTAAGAGTGTTGTCATTACTACAGAGAGCGTTGCCGATCTTCCGGGCGAACTGATCAAGAAGTACGGCATTGCGATCCTGCCTCACAAGGTAAGAACGGCAGAGGGAATCTTTAAGGACGGCAAAGAAATAGAGACTCTCGGCGTCCTGAAGTATATGGAAGACGCTAAGCATGCTGCAAAGCCTGTCGGTCCTACCATCAAAGAAGCTGAGGAATTCTTCGCTAAGCAGCTCACTAACGCAAATAACGTAATCCACATCTCGATCTCCAGCAAGGTCGAGAACAGCGGATTCCAGCCGGCTATGGATGCGTCAAAAGCATTCGACAATGTTTTCGTTGTCGATTCCGCGCACCTGTCCAGCGGCCAGGGAATCATGGTCCTTGAAGCCTGCCGTATGGCTGAAGAAGGCAAGAGCGCTGAAGAGATCATCCAGACTCTCGAGAAACTCAAGAAGAAGATCCACACCAGCTTTATCGTTGACAACCTTGATTTCCTCGCACGTGCAGGGCAGGTCACGAACGGCACAGCCAATATGGTCAAGTCACTCATGGGAAGGCCCGTACTTAAGCTCAAGAAGGGCAAGATGGGCGTCGGTATGACCTACTTCGGTTCACGCGAGAGCGCATGGAGGAATTACATCAATTCCATTCTTGCAGCAGGTTCAGCCATCGATACGAGAATGCTCTTCGTAACCTATGTAGGCATTACAAAGAGCGAAGCAGACTGGATCAAGGCACAGATCGAGAAGAAGATGAAGTTCGATGAGATCTACTTCAAGCAGGCCTCCCCTGCCATCTCAGTTAACTGCGGCAACGGCACATTCGGATTACTGTATCTGGAGAAGTAACACGTGGCAAAGAACGATCAATCTTCAGCGGCATCTGTGCAGGAGCCTGCAGAGATCAGAAAGCTGAGAACCCAGATCAAAAGGAACATTGTCGTTTCTGTTATCTTCCATATCATTACCGCAGGGATCATTGCAGGCGGTGTATATGGGATGACCAAAGCAGGATTTGCATTGCTTTGTGTAGCTTTGTTTTTCGCTGCTTGTACTGAAGTATTCGCGATAAGTCTGTTAAGAGAGAATAAAAAGGTCGAGCACCGTATTGAGTTGGAGAAAAGTCGTTTAGCTTCTGCCACCGTCTTTGCAGATCCGTTATACAAAAACAAGGGCTATACATACGATATGGCGCGTGAGCTTTACTGCAGTCATACAGGCAAGAAGGAAAAGGATCTCACAAAAGAAGATGTGTCTGTCATCTGGCAGTATTCTTACGATGACTTCGCATATCTTCTTATGTGGATCATTGAGAATAACCTCTATCAGCCGACCAAAGACTTCGATGAAGACGAAGCCCGGGAAGATAAAGAATATGTATCCCGTATCAAGCGCCGCGAAAAGCTTCCTACTGATTATCTGGAATCATACGACGGATATTTCATGGAAGATTCGGTCAAGAAAAAGGCCCGTGCTTTTGTTATCGGATACTTCAAAGATTCATACGAAGATGAGGTCCGCAAATTCGCAAAGGAAAACCTTAATGCAGAGCTATACGGCTTCCCTTTCCGTTGGGAAGATTACGATGCGTTCAAGGTGCATATAGATAAAGCTTATGCGGAATACCTGGAGAACAAAAAGTAATTGTTCTTACCTGTTCTTCTCCATCCTGATAAGATGTTCTTCGTCAGGCTCTGATATGCCGTCCTTATAGTGATATCCCATCTTGAGATAAAAAGGCACGCCGGTAATTGATGCCGGTATCTCTATGCGCTTTGCGCGGAGGAAATATTCGTCACTCTCGAGCGTGTTCATGATGAGTCTTCCTATGCCTTTCCCCTGCTTGTCAGGATCTACGAAGATCGTAAAAAGACTGCTCTCATCTTCCTTGCCCCAGAACGGTCCGATGGCTCCGCAACCGATGATATTATCGTTTTCAAGAACAACATAAAAATGCGTCCAGCCGGCCATCTGAAGCACATGCTCAGGTGTCTCGGATTCGATCAGCTGATCCATAATATCTTCGGGATAATCCTTCTTATTTGAAATGCTGATGGTCTTCCTGATAAGGTCAGAAACTGCCTTCGCGTCGCTGTCTTCTATTCTTCTTACTGTCAGTGATTCTGACTTAGCAAGAGCAACGATCTCATCATAAGATACGGCGCGGATAACTCTGAAATTCTTCTCAACTTCCCTCGTCCAAAGATCGATCTCGCCTTCGATGTCAGAGACCTCCGGGAGAATAAATCCCCACACCTTGCAGCCGGTCTTTTTAAGCTCGGGAAGGAACCATTCAAAGCCCCATTCAACGTCCTCTTTTACATCTTCAAAACCGTTTCTCGCATCAACGATAAAGATGCTGTTCTTGTGCTCTCTGAGCATTTCAAGAGAAGCTTTTACGGGATCGCGGTAATCATCAAAATGCGCTTCCTTTTTCCATACATGAAGGACAACGTTATCTTTCTCTATGTATTCACTTTTTGCATATTCACTTTCAAACATATTATTTCTCCAATTCAAAATCCAATCTGAGCAAGGCCTTTCCGTTCGGGAGCGGATAAGACTCGCTCAATATCTTTTGGTAGCCGGTCTCTTTCATCGCCCTGGTCAAAGCTTCATCTTCCATCTGGCAATGAACTTCATCAAGCCTGTCAAATGCGTGAAGATAAGGCGAGTCCGAGACCCATTGATGCTCATCTATATTTATTTGAATAACACATGAGATATACTGCGGGCGGACCCGCATCATTGCCATCATGAATGCTTCATAACCGATGTATTCGACAAGCAGATTTGCGATCACAAGCTGAGCCTCAGGGAGCTTGCCGCACTCATTAATGATATCAGCCTTAATGCACTTAAGAATGCCTGCAAGATTGCCGTAACGTGTTTCTACAGCCTTCAGATAATCAGCATTGATATCGACACCGTAGACAGTCTTATACTTGTCCTTAGAGACATGTTCAAGGCCGTTGCCGCCTGCTATGCCCAATACCATAGCCGTGTCGACAGGATATGCAACGAACTGCTTCTTCATTATGATATTCATTGCCTGAAGCTGCTTAACAGAATCAAGGCTCATGTGATTCTCATAATCAGAAAGCGATATGTCTTCCCAAGGATTATTCATCAAACCTTCTCCATATAAACAAATATGAGTTCGTCATCTACAGCCTTGCGGTCGAATTCTATATATCCGGCTGATTCATATAAGCGGATATTATCCTTACTTCTTGTGCTTGTAAACAGCTCATACCGTTTGCCGGGATAATACTTCTCCGCTTCAAGCAGGAGCCTTTTTCCATAACCCTTTTTCTGATGATCGGGGCGCACCATCAGCTTGCCGATATATACTGTACCGGCCTTTTCCTTCGCACGGACAGAACCGATAATAACATCATTCTCATCGGTCATCTTAAGCACGAGTCCTTCGTTATACTCTTCAATAACTTCATCCAGAGTCTGCTTCAGAGGCGGAATGTCTTTGTTGCCGAAGAGTGCTGCTTCGCTCTGATAAGCAAGGTACTGAAGCTTCAGTATCTCTTCAAGGTCATTCTTTTGTGCTTTAGTAATCAGATATTCCCCGCTCATTGTCATACCTCAGACAGCCAGAAACGCCTTCAGTTCTTCAAGCTTAGCTTCGGCCGCTTTCCTGCCCAGATCGTAAACGCGCTGGAGCTCATTAGGGTCTTTTACCTTCGACTTGATGTTTAGCGGCTCAGAAGGCCTTATGACGAGCACAGAACCTTTATCTTCGCACTCCTTAACATATGCCGTCTGAGCGTTATACATCGCAGGACGTGCCTCCAGAGCCTTTGCTATGGCAGGATACTTATGAGTTACCAGTCTTAGGAGAGGAAGGGCCTTCAGAGGCTCTTTAACAAAGCCTTCAGGCTGCGTCAGTATAACGACATTTCTCTCATAGCCTTTTTTCTGAAGGAACTCCAGAGGTATCGAATCAGCCGTGCCGCCGTCCAGAT